>Ga0325411_1005888_pt1 | contig 13525 bp, 7 predicted proteins | sample PopdelMetagenome_13_FD_206181 | JGI IMG/M metagenome (GOLD analysis project Ga0325411, IMG submission 206181) | Populus deltoides microbial communities from Bellville, Georgia, United States - Xylem-PdIQD-R4 | ecosystem: Host-associated > Plants > Phyllosphere > Stem > Wood/Secondary xylem... | reverse complement strand
CTCCTGCAACTTCTCCTCGTTCAAGTGCCCTATCAAACATTGCTAACGTGGGCCTTTCTTTAGTAGCAATCGTGGTGTTTAGTTCGCTGTCTTTGATGTGAAATTAGTTAACATGGCAAGGATTGTGTCTGATTTTTAACCTTTTCTTTTTACCTGTCTTCTAGCAACCTGATCAAATCTGTGTACGAGTTTCCATTATAACTCGCAAAACACAAGTTGGATGGCCTTCAGGTGCCATGCACGTTTTGTCCTTCAATCTCTCAATTCGCAAGGCAGCTGAACAGAAACATTAACTATGCAATGTAAATCATTTCTCATCATCCATGTCCAAGTTTCAAACCTCATAGAAACGAGAATTAGCAAGTTCATTATCATTTGGATTTCTTCAAGAGAAGACACTTCCTTTTTCTTTAATTTTTATTCTCATTTGTTTGATTGTAAATGTATAGAATTACTGGGCTACAAATGATATTTAGTTTATAGTGAATTTAAAACATAAAAGATATTTCGATAAAAGATAGAGTTCATATAAATTTAAATTTAAATGCATGCAAGATAAAAGTTTATGGAAAAAATAGTTTTAATACAGTTATAATAATAAAATTCTACCATATATACTAAACATATATTAAAACTTACAATCGATATATCAAATCAAAGTCTTAGTATACATATTAATAATAAAAATATCAATATTTAAATTAAAACAAAAAATAATATTTATTTATTGAAGTACTTTAAAGCACTTAAATTTTTTTTTTGTTAAAGATAAATCATTTATTCTTGAAATTTTATTGTTTTTTTTTTATGCAACTAGGATGTTTACTATAAGTTTCCCAAGATTTCACCAGCACTGTCTTAGTTTAAAAATATTTTTAAATAAGGTCTTTAAATCAAAATAAAATGATTCAATTATCTCTTAACAAAGTAAATCTAAACTCTAGATTTGAGAGAGAAAAACAAAGTATAAAAAAAAAAAGAAAACATTAAAATGAGGAGAGGAAGAGAGAGTACAAATCTGGAAAAACATGAGTGATGCTCTTCCTTCACCTCTTTTTACAGTGGATTCTAAAAGCTAAAAAGTTGAAAAATTAATTTTAGCAATAATTAGAATTAATTTCCTTCATTATCAATATCTGATTAGCCATCATAAATCAAGAATTAAACATGAATATATGATCATAAATCTGAATTTTTGAGTTGAGAAAATTATTCAGATTTGCAAAAAAAAAGACTTTTAGAAAAGACTATTAATATTTTATAGATTGGACAAAATAATGGATTATAAATAATAATTCTTCATGAATCAAGCTCAAGTCTCAGTTTTAGCTTGCAAAAAATAATATTTTATAGCCTAAAATATTATTTTACAATAAATTCAAACTCAGGCTCAACCCGAAGCACGAGCCAACATGCATATATGTGAATTTCACTTTATTTAGGATCTCTCTTTTCTAAAAGTTTAGATGTGTTTTGAACTCAATTTTAACTTTTTAACTTCTCGTATTATAAACCTTAAGAAAATTTTGTTTTTTGTATTTTATTTTTTTAAGTGAAATAGAATTATTTTAGAGTATTTGTATTTCATCAACCAAGATTATTTTAGATTAATTTCTTATTAATTTATAATTTGTTTAAATCATGTTATATATAATATGCTTAAATACATGTAGATTTAAATTTTTAATAAAAAATGAGTGTACTCAATTTCAAATATGCTTATGCTTTTTAGCAAATTTTCCAACAACATTCAAAATTCAATTCAACTGTCCATTTGATTAATTAGCGGCATTACTTGAAGACACAAAACCAGGTACAGGGTCGGAGTCTCTGAGCACAAGAACTTGGAAAGGAATTCTGGCTGCTTCAAAGGAAAACAATGAAAAGGCTAAATTTTGGTTAAAAAAAAAATACTTGAATGGATTTAATAAGCTTGTATAATTTTAATAAATAAAAATAAAAAATACAATGATAATAACAAAAAAAAATAAGCAAGAAGAAAAGGTTAAAGAACAACCCAAGTCTATCTAGGTTAGCATATTAAATCTATAACGTGGTTGTCATACTGAGATAATACTGTCGAAAACAAATTGAATAAACCGAGGAAACTTAATTATCTAACAACCCAAGGTTAAAAGAGCTGAGTCAATTTAGTTTAATCGATTAACCTAAAAATAATGGATACATGATTAAAATAATCTCGTAAATTTTTTTAAAAAAAAAACCTGACTTGTTAGCTGCCTGATAATTTCAACCTTTTGTTGAGTAAACATATTTTGATTAATTAACTTAACTTTTGAATCCATTTGATTATAATAAAGTAAAATAAACACTCACAGGTTGTGATTAATTAACTTAAGTTATAACCAGCAAGTAGAGATTAATTTGAGCCGCCTCAGTTCCTGAATTTGGTCCCCGGTCTCCCCGTTGACGAGAAAGCCAGACAGCATTCTCTGGAAATGTAACATCAATGGTTGATTCATCCATGTTTTAGTTTCAATACTAAAACTGAGATTGAACAGCCTATCTCCAATTTGAACTCGTTCGCCGATGTTTCCTTTGATCTTTTCTCGTGGTTTGAATGTTTGGCTCCAAGCCCTAGCAACTAGGGTTCATTGGTATCAGCAAAGCACCAGCAACACAAAGAGGAAAGGAAAGAACTTCTTGTTCCATTTTGCAGTGTCGTGACGAGAGTGCACAACGTCCCATAACAAGAATTTGTGAATTCTGGCATTTTCAAAGTTCAACCCAGCAATCCATTATCACATTTATCAGATGAAATCTGTCGAAGTTTAAAATTCCAACATCAAATAATCATCAGTTGCAATCTGTGGTTGAAATAAACTAACAGCACAAAAGAGAACTTTTAAAAACCTTCAAATTGGCAAACAATATCTCAAGAAAAACACTTGTATAGGATTAAATAACATTCAGATAAAGGTTTAAAAAAAATTAGAGGAGGGGAGGGAACTGGAGGCTAAGTTTCGCAGTTTGTCAGCGCGAAAAGGGAACACGATCATGGCTGCAACAATGATATTTATGCCTACGAAACAATGATGTTTCGTCTTCCTAGCGACTTGTAAAACACCCATTTCATTTCACAGACCTAATAAGGTTACCCTGCCAAAAATTGCATTTCCCTTTCCATCTGAGTTTTCATTTCGAACACCATCACTGCCTCATATATGCATGCATAGAGCGAGAGCGAGAGCGAGAGCGAGAGAGAGAGAGAGAGAGAGAGAGAGAGAGAGAGATTGCATTGATTTCTTTGTCTTTGTTTTCGGTTGTCGAGCATATATATTGGATTTTTGTTTCAAATTATTGAGAAGAGTAAAGCATAAATTTTTTTTTTAATTTTGAAATTGCCTAGAAAAATATATTGAAACTCAAGAATATTTTTTGTTTCAGGTTTTGAGATATTTTTTAGGTCATGAATATATTTATTAAAATATCTAGGATGTTTTCTAAATATTTTATATTAAATTGAGTTAAAAATAAGTTTTTAGAAAGAAAAAAAAAACTTTCAGTCCCAATTTTCCGGCCACTAGCAAATTCAAATGACACATCTCTAATTTAATTTTTTTTCAAAAAAAATTGGATCAACTACAAAAAAAAATATATATTAAGGGCCCAAACATAGGTCTTTTATGAAATGGGTCACACAAGCTAGTTTAGCATGTCAGACCCAGCAATGCTTGGTTTTTTTTTATAATATTTTTTTTAAAATTTAATTTTTTAATTGGTGATTTTTTATATGTATTTTTTTAAAATTATTTTTTATATATTTAAATTAATATTCATTCTCTTTTTTATTTTGTTTATATATCCTCTTTTAAATTACGATTATTTTTTGGTTATTTTGTATGCATTTAATTTTTTAAAAGAGTATTCTAATTCATCTATATTTTTTTGTTTTATATAAATAAAAAATATTTATTTTTGGATAATATCTCTAATACATGTATCCTTACATAATATTTATTTTATTCAATCAATTTCATGTGTATCTATTTATATTATTATTTGATTAAATAAAAATTTTATTTTTGTAAACAAAGTCATTCAACATAATCAAGTCAAATGTTCATTTTGCAATGTCAAATATCTTGATCTATATATATATATATATATATATATATATATATATATATATATATATATATATATATATATATCAATTTTTTCATTTTTGTTTTCATTTATTATTAATGAATTTGTTTTAATACATATAATTTTTAATTTATTTGATTATATCTATGCATAAATTTTTTAATTTACACTTAATAATTTATTTATATATAAATATGCATCAGAAAAGCATGTATATATAATTTGTTTTTTTTTATAAGAAACAATATTTGACTCGCAACATAACAAAGATCAATTAGCTAGTTTTAACTAAATCTTTAAGAAATATAATCACATCCACACTCTTTAAAACAGGGAGTGTTAATATTTTTTTAATTTCTTATTATTCAAATTATATACAAGATAAATATCCAGTAAATATGGTGATTATGGAAAGGCATTGGTTAATATGAAGGCAAAGTTCATTATGACCTTAACAAAGCAGTCCATAATCATGCATCCAATCACTTTTTCAAGCTGGAAGTCCCTGTCCAAACATCTAACGTCAAATCTCAACATTTTGCTAGAGGTGTGCCGTGAAATTTAGATGGTACTCAGTCAAGCAGAGGAATACGGTGGGTAGCCCGTTGAGCTTGGACATAGACCGAACGGTCTTGTCCTGATGAGAGTGAGGCAGTTGGGAGCTGCCCTGAAGGGCTAGGGTTTTTTTTTTTTTTAATGCGCCATAGATATAATTTAGCAATATCAAATACAATGCCTGCAACTAGTTACTAGTTCATTAATATGATTTCTGATTGCCATTTTTTTCCGCTCTAAAATGAAACTTGAGAGTTTGCTTGACAATCTATGTTCACATGATCAGAAAAAGCTTCATATATACCACTATTTTTGGTGCTTTAGACGTTGGCAAAATATCGTATATAGAAATCCTGTCGTCCTCTCAATGTAGGAAGCTAATATAGGGAATGCCAATATGGACGCAGCTGCACCAAGGCTTCAATAATGGATGCAGTTTGGTCCTCTAAATTATTAATTTACATGGCCACCTTACCACGCTGTTCGATTACAGCTTTATTCACACTCTTCCCTGCTGAGCTTACAAAATAGGTTGTCTGCAAAAAAAAATGAAAAGTTCAGACGTCCTCTAGAGGAACAGAGCGTATTTCAATATTCAGAATGTATCGAATTAGTCCATTATGATTCACAAAGTGCATCTAAGAGGAACGAGGAGGAGAGCATTATATTATCATTTTAGAATGATGACTAGTGCATATCATTAGGATTTGTTGAAGACCAGCAAATTTCCCCAAATGAACTCTAATCTACTGCAAAAAAGATGGAATACATACAATCTCGAGGGAGCCAACTCTGTGGAGAAGAAACCAATCATTCACCGTATCTCTGTGGAAGCTGAAAAAGAAGATGGAAGAACGTAAGCTCAACTTGCATGAGTGGAATGCATGTAGAACGTAATGTAAGGAGAACAAGGTACTCACTTTCGGAAAGCCAATCTTCCATTTGAGGAATTCAAAGGTTCACTCTCAATAGAGTCTGCAATGCCTATGTATGCCACACCATCTTGAACGGTATGACTACTGCAACCCTGCCTGCTAATGTACGCATTCTAGAGAGAAACGGAAAGAAACACAAATTACCTTCATAAATGTGCCACATGCAAGTTATTAAATTTTGCTATATTCAAAAGTCATTGATATTCAGCTTCATCTAGTTTGCTGTGAGTTCGTTCTTAAGGAAAATACATGCAAAATCAAAGTTAATATGATGCACTTTTAATTTGAGTTAGCAGCATTGCCTAGTGATGGGATCCTGAGTTTTAAAACCACAAACATGGGAGATTCACCCATAGATGTCAAAATGTGAAGACATTCACTTCTTACCACTCCATATTTCATAAAGATATAGTGTAAAGCCCCATAAATTTGCTTTGCTTCCACTCGCTCCTTGTCACAGATAACCACAGGGTGATATCCAGAAACTATGATCCTGCATAAGTGTGAAAGAGTAAATAAGAAGAGCTAGAATTGTGAGTGAGTCAGATCCCAGTTCAGTTTGAAAACCTTTTGTGTATTACAATAATTTCAGTTCTTTTTGAAATCATAATACGAGTTATCACAGCTTAAGGCTTTAAACATGAATATTAAAATGACCCAACTTTGGACAACATCCAAATCTTCAAAATTGCGTTCCCTTTTACACAGCCTGCTGGTGCTTGAGTTGCAAAGGCCAAATAAGCTATAAACAAACAATATGATAAAGACTGATTTTACCAGCTATTAGTGGTCGCTTCTAGTGTTTCTGTCAGCCAGTTTAACTGACCATTCTTAAAGCCACTCGTTGATCCCATGAAATCCTTGAAGTTTCAAAACAGGCACATGTCAGGAAGAGATAAGGAAATACTACAAGAAAAATAAGAAAAAAGAATCTACGAAGGTACTCTTCCAAAAACATCAAATGTATATCTACACTTTCATTGAAAAGAAATTAGCTAAGTGAATGTTCTGATAAAGTATATAGAATGTCTCTTTAAAGTGAAAATGGAATTCATCCTTTGTCTTTTCCTTTCCATTCACTCGGATCTCTTCCATTCCATCGATTTTGTCAGGATTCTCCTTTTCTTCTGAAAAGAAGGAGGAAGAAGGATCTTCTTCGATGGATCCCTCTTGTTCCTGTTTAGTCATCTTCGTTTCGGGAGTTGCTTCTATTTCTACATCTATTTCTTCCTCTCCCTTTCTTTTGTTTATGAGATTTCTTTCAGTTTCTTAGTAAAAATAGGCGACGGTATTCTACCTAAAGAGTAGACATAGGTAATAAATAAGAGAATACTAAAGATTCGAACCATGGAATTTCTCAATTCTGACACAAGGTATTTATTAGATCAAATGTACTTATTTCTAAGAGAATTATTTTATTATATCCAGACTAATATCAATCCAACCCATTTCATAAATAAAATGTGATCAATTAAACAACCAACAAAACTACTTGTTACAAAATAACACTATTTGGCATTGCAATTCAATCGCGCTTTTAAAAATTTTTGAATTTGTTTTTTAGCTTCAAATTAAATTTTTATGTTTTTAGATTATTTTGAAATGCTGAGATAAGAAATGAATTTTAAAAAATAAAAATAAAATATTATTTTAATATGTTTCCAAACAAAAATATTTTGAAAAGCAACATCTACCATACTTTCAAACAGACTCAAGCAGTTGAAATTTAGTGCCCTAAAACTGAAAAATGCATTGCAAGTGTCCCTGACAAATTTCTTGCTAAGTCTGTAAAATCGATAACCATGTTCCTACTTGTGCTTTAAATCCAACTTCAAAAATATATCTCTACATAATCCATAGCTCGATTTGATCTATTTTCACTGTCGAACTTGCCAAGGACCTCATTGCTGAAGGCAAACTGTGATACATTAGACGAGTAGATTAAAGAGGAGATGCAATAATTGTTAATAGTTAATCTATTTAAAGAATTGGATGAGGGATTAAAGAGGAGATGCAATAACTTCAAATCATAACTATTGAAAGTTCAACCAAGCAGCATCAGAAAGATGCACATCCCAAAGGCCTTAACAACTGACACTAACAACTTTATGTTGTGGAGCTCAGATATAAATCTCGAGGAATAGTGCAGACAGATAATACATCATTTACGTCACAAGCAAATGCAAATAGTGAATTTCACAAGCAAGTTTATAACTGTAACAGCCCGGTATCCAAACCAACAACTGTTAATGTTTTCCCACAAGTTATGTTGATCTGCTCCAACTTCCCTGCCTTTTGAGACTCTCGTAGAATACCTACAAGCATTCCTTTTCACAATTACCATTTAACAGGGATTTGAAGCAATTGGATTAAAAAAGGTTATCATCTATCACAATCCAAGGAAAAAAAACATTTGCATTGCCGAAGACGGGTACCAATTGCGTGAGTAAATACCAGGGGATTTTCTGTGGTGGGAAGAGCCTGCTTGCCTGCAAAAGATACATGTAGGATTGTTGCTACCTGTTGATTTCAATGAAAATGTAACCATACTTGATTCTATCATAAAGAGTCCATAGTAAGCTTTTGCATAACAGTTTGATTTTCACATGATCATGAACCAAGTGTCACCAGAAATCCATTTGACAAGTACGAAAAAGTGTACATCAAGGCTTCCCATAATTGAAAGTTTCGTGGACCAAGGAAAGAGATTACAAATCGATAAAAACAGGAAAAAGAAAGAGATCTTACATTCTGGGTGAGTGGATCATCTTCTCCCAGCTCACTAATGTTCACCACAAACCTTGCCTTGTAAATGTTAGCCACCTTCTCCATCTTCATCAATAACAGGATATCCAGTCAAACTTGGTACAGCGTATGAAAATAAAAAAGAAACACCCTCCGGTGATGTGACTACCTGAGTAAAGTTAACTAAACGCAAACTCAGAACATAAACACCAACTACTTCCTATGACATCAAATAAGGATACACACCAAATCTCTTTACCACAAACAGAACCAAACCGGTAATGCCAATACAACCGAGACAACTGAGAAAATTGTAAAAGAAGCCCACAAGGAAAAATAACGAGAAAAGTTGAAGCTATGATTTCATTTCAAGAAATTTGGATAATGAAGCCAGGATCATTTAACATGTGAAAAAAGGGAAATAAGAAGAGAATCCAACCTCCATTAGTAACATTAGGAATTGGTCATTATTATGATAAATTCTAAAATATAAAGAAGCGTGCTTCAATGTTCAACGAAGAAAAGAAGAGAAATTGACCTGTTTGAGAAGAAGGGCTCGTTGTTTAAGGGGTCTATATCCTCCTCTAACACTAAGAAAGTAAACATCAAGAGGTGTTCTAGTGCCTTTTCTGCTATTATAAAGGGACGTTTGAGGCTGATCCATGTTGAGAGCAAGGGAGAAGGCAATAAAGAGAGAAACTTGCAAAACAAAAGTACAAGCCCAAGATCGTTTCTTTTCCAATTCTCACACAAATTTCTCTAAAATCCCACTTCTCTTCTGCTGATAAATTCTTGTTGATCACAGTTTACTTGTGTAAATCTAAAGCTTGTACATGATATGATTAAGGAGAATCCACAGAAATATAGTTAGCAAGATGGTACGGGCGTTGTTCCCAGTCCACTGTAGAAACCTGTTTTAATTCATTAAATTTAAATGAAGAAAATTAAGTTTGCAAATAAATTATGTGAAAAAATAAATGAACGAATTTTGCATTAAATTAAAAAATCTTAAGAATTCTCCTGTAAAAATTATTTTAATCACATATTTTATATTCATTGGACTATACCACTTAATTAAAAGAGTTATTAAAGCTAAATTATGATTATGAGAATTTTAAGATTATCACATATATATAATTTATAACAAATATTTTCTTATATTATATATCAAGAATAAATTTGGTATCGACTTATAGATTGTATATATAATATTAAAATCTCCATCATCACAATTTAGCCGTTAATAACTCACATGTGATAATCTAAGAGTGTTATTTTAAACCCTTTATTCATTTTTTTAATATTCAATATAATCTTTTTTAATAAATGATTTTAAATAATGCATATTAAAATATAAATTATTAATTCTCTACCCCCTTCCCTTGTCAAATAATAAATTAATGGTAGTTAAATTGAACATTTGTTACCGATCCCATAACATAAAAGGTTTAAAAATCACCTGAGAACATAATGAAAATGATAATTTTTAACTAAGAAATCATTTGCTGTTGATATGATAAATTTGATTGGAATTCTTTCATTATATTTAATTAGAGATTAACGTATATATGAATAATATTAAATTTTAGCGTACAAATTTTTTAGAATTAAATAATGGCTTAATCTAAAATCGAATTAATAAAAATACTTTGTAAATTATACAGAATAAATTGATCAATTATTAATTATAGATTTCTTGTTGATATTAGCAGGCCTAAATTGATCTGTAATTATGATAGCACGTTATTTGTTTTTATTTTTTAAAAAAGAAAGAGTCATGTTCAATTTATATGCTATATTTGAGCAATTTAATATTTAATATTTAGTTTATTTTGTAATGTAATTGTAATTTGTAATGCTTCCAGCAAGTAATGTTACATGGTTAATGGAAGGATGGCATACAATTTTATTTGCAGTGCTTTGGCCCTCGAGCATGAGGAGGGAGGGTGATTCATGTAACTGTCGGCCGGCGGTGAGACTCTTTGAATTGCGCTTAACACTTTCTTCAACACGAGTGAGGGCATCCGTGAATATGTAGAGGTGACAAATCATTAACTAAAAATCCAGCAGACACAACATCAGAGTCATCCATTAACTAAAAAAGGGGTGACAAATCACAGTTATGTGTTTATCAGTAATGAGAAGAACAGGATTCTTCACCATGCGCACTGGTTCTTCAGTTCTTATGCGTGCATTAGGAGAAGCAAGCGTGGGTTCAAAAGGGATTTCCAGGCCTTGCTTCTCTGAACTCCTCCCGTTCTTTGTGAGTAGGCATCCTAAATGTGTCTTGACCAGCTAGAGAATTGTTAATTTTGCAATCCATTGAGTTCAATTGCCAAAAACAAAATCAATCCATTTAATTCAGTAATCAATATTAATATCCAAAATCAATCAAGATCGGAATGTCACGACATACCATCACGAGTAACTTTGCAAAGAGTGCAGTTCCAACAAGATTGAGAAATATCATGGGCATAGTTGCAGTGTCAAGAAATGACATGGATTCTGGAATCTGGACAAAAATGTCGTTTTTTTTTTCAAGTTCTTCTTTGACCTCCTTATTTTCTCCAAGTCCGTGATTCTTCTCTTCAATTTTTCCTTGGGACCATCACGGGACACTATTGTATGCAAGGTGTCTCCCAAATGACATAATTGCTTTCCTCAACCCTAAACCAATACCACCATATATTATTTTTCAAGACCAATCACGCACATGATTCAGCCCCAATTGAAAAGGGGAGAGAGAGAGAGAGCGAGAGAGAGAGAGAGAGGTGTGCCTTGCGTCATGTACAGACCTCCGTTGCCTTGAGCTCGAGGTTTTCTTTAGGGTTTTAATGATCTGAGAACGAGATGCAAGGGAAGGAGAAAGCTCTGATTTTTGTACTATTTAGCGGGCTGTATGCATATTTAATTGATCTAAATTTAACAAAACCTTATTTCATAAAATTTATATCTAGTTGAAGTAATTTATCAATTTAATTAATGTAATTTATTTCTAATTGATATAAATTCAACAAAACCCTAACCGAATAAAAAAAACTTTAAAATAATCAATAAAACCCTAATGCATCAAATCCATATCTAATTGAAGTAGTTATTATCAATTCAATTGATATAATTTATATCTAATTAACATAATTTTACCTATTTGACTAAACCCTAGTATAATCACCTAAGTCCTAATTCATCAGATCTCTGTCTAATTGAAGTAATATATCAACTCAATTGATGTAATTACTTTCACATTCAAGGGCATGGTCCATGTTAATTTTTTTCTTAAAATATTTAAGTTTTGCAAATGTTTTAAAAAAATAAATAAATTTAATAACTTGAGTTATAATTCTAACCGGTTAATTAGCCCTGAAAAAGTTTAATCAAAACTCATGATTTTTTTCTTAAAAAAAAAAAACAATGTCATTTTTAAACATTTATTAAAAACAAACTTGACCTAAGTTAATCCATGTCAACTCATCTAACTCGTGACCTAGAACTCGAATCAAGTTTGGAAAATATGTGATAGATAACTTTTAAAACCAGTGATACAGGTCATTAGAACGGAAGCATTATACAAAAAAAAAAGTCAAATTCTTAACAAATCAAATGTCAAATGATGAAATAAAAAATATTACACAAAAGGATCTAAAAAAAAAGAACAATTAAAATAATGAAAGTGAAAATCAAAATAAAAAAATAAATTAAAGAGAAAGAATAATTTTTTAATCGAATGGTTCAATTAAAAACAAAAATTAATATAATAAAAGGACAAAAAAAAATAAAAGAAAAGGACCAATTTATAGTCTCGACAGGTTGAATAAGCCGATTTTATTTTAATGAGACGATAAAAAATTAGCAATGACGTAAACATACATTTTCTTTTTTAAAAAATGAGCAAGTCAACTCGAGTTAAACAACAAACCTATAGCTCAGGTAATAAATTTGGATAACCAAACAAATCACTTATTTAAAACCCGACATGACAATTTAACACGTGAGCCGGGTGATCCAAGATCGAGGCCTAGGTTGGGCTGGTATCCAACAAAAATAGGGGGATGATTGATCTGGTATAATCCAGTAAAATAAAGGGTTGACCCGCGACCCAATTAGCCCTTGAGAAACCTACTTAAAATCGTTTAACCTTTTTTATTTTATTTTTTTCAAAATGTTGTCATTTTTATATGTTTATAAAATAAAAAATGGGTTGACTTGGGTTATCCAACTTGACACAGGTCAACCCATTTGACCCGTGACTTACCTTGGCTCGCCGCTCAGGTCGAGTTTGAAAGTTATGTTATATATAACTTTTAAAACTTGTGACACGGGTCATTATACCGGAAGTACCATACATGAGAAAACCTAGATGTGAAATCCTCAACAAATCAAATTTCGAATGATAAAATTAAAAAAGAAAAAATCACACAAAAAAATTTAAAATAAAAAATAGCAATTAAAATAATGCGATTGAAAATCAAAACAAAAAACAAATTTGAGAGTAAGAACAATTCTTTAATTAAAGGGTTCAATTGAAAACAAAAAAAAAACACAAAATGACAAAAAAAATCAAAAGTATGAGAATCAAATAAAAAAATAAAACACAACAAACTAGGATTGAATGAAGAAATTAAAAACCATAAAAACTTTAACAAAAAAGCCAAGGAAAAAATGAAATTAAAAGAAGAATGACAAATTTGAAAAGATAAATTAGAATTGAAGATTAAATTGAAAATACACAAAAACTTCACAAAAGGATCAAGAAAAAAAAAAGAATTATCAAAACAATAAGGACTGAATCGAAAAGGATAATATATGCCAAAGTGGAATTGAAATACTAAATTCAAAACAAATAAAACTTTTATAAAAATATCAAAAATAAAAATTTAAAAAAAAATGTGTCTATGGCTACAAAAAGTTTATCGTTGTAATGTGTCTATAGCTACAAAAAAATTGCCTTTGTTTTAGTAATTTTTTATTTTCATTTTATTTTTTATTTTTTATTTTCAATGAAAGATTGAAAAACAAAATTCATTTTTTGAAAACAAAATTGAAATTTTTCAACAAAAAAAAAAAGAAGAATAAATACATCAAGAATAAAATTATTTTTCATAATAATCAAAACCTTAATTAATTCGTAATAGTCATCTTAATATTCTTATATTTGTGATAATCTAATTATAATATATTAA
>Ga0325411_1005887_pt1 | contig 13526 bp, 7 predicted proteins | sample PopdelMetagenome_13_FD_206181 | JGI IMG/M metagenome (GOLD analysis project Ga0325411, IMG submission 206181) | Populus deltoides microbial communities from Bellville, Georgia, United States - Xylem-PdIQD-R4 | ecosystem: Host-associated > Plants > Phyllosphere > Stem > Wood/Secondary xylem... | reverse complement strand
AAAAAAAGAAATTAACCAAACAAGTGGGTCCCAAGATCACACTTTCACAGGGAGGCAAGGCACAAAGCCCCTTGGAAAATTGATCGGCAACTAGCTGCTTTCACGAAGCAAAGCAAAAGCAATGGCCCACTCTGAAGCAAACCTCTCATTATTCTAACCAGCGAGGTTCCAAAGGCAAAAGAAAAGCAAACCAAAAGCTAAGTGTTTGCTAATCAAACAAAGTATAAATAATTACCAATAAATTTCCCATCTTTTATACCATAATCACTTTTGTAAGGTCCAATAAAAAAGATTTAATTCTTTTTTAGCTTTAGGTTATTTTTTTTAGTATTTTAAATTTTTTTAATATATTAATATCAAAAATAAAATTTTAAAAATAAAAACAGTTAAAAATCAATCTCTACCCCTACGGTAAATGTATCTTACTCGTGAAAATCTAAATATTTAATGTCTTTTATTAAACTCTGTAGCCTGCTGTGGCTAACCTCTAGCAACCACACTTCCTCTGCCACTTTCATGGCTACCTTACACATATATAGAGAAACCCTTAGATCTTGAACTTGTGTTTGCTTCCAAAAAGATGATTTATTTGCAGAACTGGCAAATGGGGCTGTGCTTGCTGGTCTCTATCATTAGCTGTTGCTTCATTTCTGTGAGTTCACAAAGTGCTGTAGCTGGAAATGATAATAACAGTGTTGTTGAAGGAACTGTTTTCATAGATGGAAAATCTTCCATTGGAAAGATTGATGAAAATTCCATTTGTGCCACCTTAGATTGGTGGCCACCTGAGAAATGTGATTATGGGACATGCAGCTGGGATCATGCTTCTCTCATTAATCTGGTAATGATTCATTTTAGCATACTTCTGAGGTTGTTTTTTAGGATTAAATATCTAAATATGTTGTTTGATAGTTGCAACTGAACTTGAAATGCTTGTCCTGTCCTGCACTTCTCAAAACTTAACTGGCATTTTACTATTAGATACAGAGTTGTTCTTTAAAATTTCAAGAAGTTATTCTCTAAATATTTAATCTTTTAGAATTTTTTTTATGTTCTCTCATGCAGGATCTTAACAACAGCATCTTGTTAAATGCCATAAAGGGTGAGAGCCCTTTGAACCAAAGCAACCTTTTCTTCTTCTTGTTGGCCAGAACTCTTTTTAATGCTTTTCGGAGTCCTAATTGCCTCTCTTTTTTTGGCACTATGGTCCAGCTTTTTCGCCATTGAAAATCAGAATAGGGGGCACTTTGCAAGATAAGGTCATTTATGACACCGAAGATAATAAGCAACCTTGTGTCCAATTTGTCAAAAACACCAGGGAGATGTTTGGTTTCACTCAGGGTTGCTTACCAATGTATAGATGGGATGAACTTAATGCCTTTTTCAAGAAATCTGGGTAACAACGATGTTCTCTTCTGTTTCCTGTTAACCTTACTTTACAATTTCTAGCAGCTGAACGTCCTCTTAATTTTGCAAATTCAGGGCTGAAATTATATTTGGGTTAAATGCTCTCACTGGCCGGTCCATGAAATCTGATGGTTCTGCAGTAGGAGCTTGGAACTACTCTAATGCAGAATCATTTATAAGCTATACTGTCAAGAAGAACTTCTCTATTTATGGCTGGGAGCTCGGTAAGAACACCCTCCAATGCTTTCTCGTCGTTGATGCTAATGATTGATGTTTCATCAAATCCATGAAAGTATCATTGCTTTATTGGCTATAAGGAAATGTGAACTAACTACGATCAGTTTATATTTTGCTGAGATTAATTTATCTAAACCTACAACAAGTCCTTTTCTGCTGATCAGGAAATGAATTATGCGGGAGTGGTGTTGGAACAAGAGTTGCAGCAGCTCAGTATGCTTCTGATACAATTTCCCTGTATAACATAGTGAAAAAGATTTACAGTAGCATTGAACCGAAACCGCTAGTTATAGCACCTGGAGGATTCTATGATGCAAATTGGTTCAAAGAGTTTGTAGATAAAACAGGCAATTCTGTAGATGCGATCACCCACCACATATACAATCTTGGTCCAGGTATCTCTTTGAAGAAAACGACCTGACTTCTGTGGTCTCACACCTTGGACAATAGGTCTAACTTGACATGATTATATCCTCTTTTGGTGCAGGAGTTGATACACATCTCATTGAAAAGATCCTTAATCCATCCTATCTTGATGGTGAGGCTAGGACCTTCAATAGCCTCCAAAGCACTCTCAAGAGTTCTGCAACTTCAGCAGTTGCATGGGTTGGTGAATCAGGAGGGGCTTACAACAGTGGCCGTAACCTTGTTACCAATGCATTCGTGTTTAGTTTCTGGTAAGGGAGGTCAAAATTTATGTTAAAAAAACTCCAGCTTTTCTGTTGTGGATTCTAAGTCCAGGGATGTCAAAACAGGTATTTGGATCAGCTTGGGATGGCATCATCTTATGATACAAAAACGTACTGCAGACAGTCATTGATTGGTGGCAATTATGGTTTACTCAACACTACTACTTTTGTTCCAAATCCGGATTATTACAGGTATTCGAAAATTACTGATACTGGCAGGTTGCTCTGAAATTAGATAGCAGGATAGAAATGAAGAGGTGCAGTGAATTATCTTTCCAATATCATGGCAATTCTTAAGAAATTCATTTGTCCGCAAGAAGAAAGAGGATTAAGTTTTGAAATAGGTAGAGGATTAAATTAGTGATAATTTTCCAAAAGAGAGGTATCTATGCTCATTATGAATTGAATTTTTTCAACCAAGGTGGCTTCATACCAAGATGAAACCTCTTGTTTCCCACTCTGGAATCTCATATTCAGTAATAAGGTCTCTCAGAAATTCTAATGTTTTGCTTTCTTGAATGCAGTGCTCTTCTTTGGCACCGCTTAATGGGAAGAAATGTTCTATCAACCAGGTTTTCTGGAACCAAAAAAATACGTGCATATACTCATTGCGCAAAACAATCTGTAAGTTCCACAACACAATCATCACACAAGCAGAGAGCTTTATGATCTAATTAGATTCATGATCTTGCAGAAAGGGATCACATTACTACTAATCAACCTTGACAGTAGCACGACTGTTGATGTCAATGTAAAATTCAACAGCACTTTGGGATTGCACCGTAAACACAAGACTCACAGGTCTCATGAAACAAAGGTCATTCGACTGCTTGAAGGATCCACAAGTGAGATAACAAGAGAAGAATACCATCTAACAGCAAAAGATGGAGATTTACACAGCCGAATAATGCTACTCAATGGGAACATTTTAACAGTAAATTCATCCGGGGACATACCTTCCTTCGAGCCACTACTTGTAAATTCATCAAAGCCGATAATGGTTGCTCCTTTCTCTATTGTATTCGTTCAAATGTCATATTTTCTCCCTGCTTGCAGTTAGGTGGTAGCACTTAATGGGACTGAAATTAGTTCCATATAGTGAATAGTGATTGATCAAATAAGACAGAATACAAGCAGTAAATGCTACATTCTTTCTTGGTGAATAATACAATGAAAATTGTTTTGGTAAATTGGGAAGCCATAGTTTTCATTCTTCTTTTAAAGAAAACCAGTGTCCCTTGTAATTGCAAGCACATAGCATAAATTTCTTTACTGCAGTGTGCGCTGCTCGTCCTACAGGAATGAACTGCCCCAGGACACTCTTTATTTATTTATTTATCACGCGGTGGATAAGAGAGATTGGTATAACAAAGTTTTTGAGCATTCCAAAGCATACCATAAAACGCGAGCCTTAAAACACAGTACGACAACAAGCATGTCAATTACATGTTGGTGGCCACCCAAGACCACAAAGTCAACTATGCATTAGGTTTAGTAGATTACACTTGGTATCAATATACAAATGAAGAAGCTAACTATAGGAGATGAGGTAATTTCCACCAAATGCTATGGAAAGAAGTTTAATGAACAACATATTCAATGGTGTGTTCTCTAATTTGGATGCTTCATCCAGGAATATCCATCCAAAGTCAATCCGTGTTGGAAAAGTTTGTAGGCTTGCTGCTGGCAAATGCCAACCATACAATGGTACCGGTCAAGTAAAAGAAAATTGATGGAACGAACAATGAAATCTGCATGGTAAAAATACAAGGAATAAAAAATTACTAGGGAGAAGTTAATATAGAAACCTGTCCAAAGAAGTACATATATTAAAACTTAAAAGTGGTCAAGAGGCAACTTACACTCCATGAATGAGTTGTATCAAGTAGATAACCAGTCAAGGGAATCCCTACAATTCCAGGTATTGCTCCGACAGTGTTGGTAATGCCCTGCATAATAAAATTGAAAAGAAAAGAAAAAAGATCAACATGGTTAAAAGGAAGTTATTTTTGCTTTACAAATTCAAGCAAAGGCCTTAAAACGGTGGCAAGCTTACAGTAGTCAAGATGGATCCAAATGAATGAATTATTTACTTGACCTGGAGCTAAAATTAGAAACATTGACACAAGAATGTTTCACGAAAGTTTAATCTAGAACTGCCAGTTCATTACAACTTTGCATAATTTCCTGAATAATCTGAAGGCAGACATGGACAAATACTCATTGATGATAGGACCAAAATCCATGTAAAAAAGGGATTTATGACATAATTAGAATTCCTGTCCTGGGATCAACCTTAATTGGAGAAGTGGCTATCTGGAAAAAAAGGATGACAGATCCATGAACAAAACCATTAATTGCAGTGAATCAGCATAGTTTTTTTTTCTCTCTTTTCTGCTTTGCACTTTCACACTAAAACCAACTCCGCCTTGCAAAAGATATTGTTGAGTGACTGGGTATCATTTCTCCATGTCATAAATAATGATGCACATAATTCAGGAACCATGTGCTGAATTGATTTTAAGTCAAGTGAGAGTGAGGAACGTGCTAATGAAACCTACTATCAATCTATACAGGAGGCCGATTAGAAAATGAATAGCATATGCAACAAAATCTAGGATTTGTAGGCTTACATACCAAAAGTATACTTGCATATTCAGGAGACATATCTTGATGCGTACAGTAAAGTCCTGCAAAAATGATAAAACTTTGAATTAGAAATTAACCTAGCACAAGTCAATACGTTCCTACACATAAAATGAATTAAAAGAGTTCTCTCAAGTACTCCACTACCAGACAAGGCAAAGCTTGAGAGGGCTAAGCCAGCAGTGAGAATCCCCACAATCTCCCAGGGAGGCAATCCTAGATCCACAGAGGAGAGAGTCATGCAAAGAGCAGGAGACAAAAAGGCAATTGTTTGGCAAATCTTTCTCACCTGCAAGGTCAAAAAGGTCAAGCTTGTTGACATGGTGAAGAGTTTCTGACAAGATGATGATTATAGAAGTGTAGAACTATAACAATAGACGTTTGGTTTTGCAGACCGTAGTGATTTCAACTCCATTGGAAATTAACTTGTCAGCAAGCTGTGCGGCAATGCTAGTCACGAAAACTGAAGCCAAGGGAGGAAGGATAGAAACCTGAAATTGTTGATAGTTACTTCATAGGAAAATAAAGTGTCAAATGATCTAATTGCAGTTAAAAAATCAAAAGATTGATGGCTATCCAATGTTCAGACTCGTTGGACTGACATGGTAGTCCCAAGTTCAAGTGTTATCACCAGTGCTTCAATAGTATTGCATGTAAAGTTCAAGTCCTCAGGACCTGACCAGTCAAATTACCATAAAAATTTAGGATAAAACATTCATACTGTACTCAATTTCAGATTACAACATGTTATCTAAATTACTGCAAGGAAGATCAATCCCTCACAGGTAAAAATGAACACCTTCGTGGTGGTACCATAATATACCCAAGTTTCTGGCGTGTTATAGCACCAGCATGTCTCTATAACAATTTTTTGCATCAAAAGATGCTTGTAGATGGATGATTTCAAACTAGTTCTATGTACATGGTAAATAGGATACCGATAACAATAAATGAGATGTTGAAATGTGTGATTTCTTGTACAACGGAGTTCTTTATTTTTAGCAAGTATGACTTCCCATATTCATTTCAAGATGCAAAAATTTAATGTACATCAAACTTTAAGGTAATCATTCTTCCTTGTTCATGCAATTTGAGTGCTATACTCGACTAAAGTGAGAGAAAGACAATCATAGATCTTCAAACTTACCCATGCAGCTTCTGTCAAATTCAGGCTCAGCTCCTCACTGCACGGCATTTCCATTGAAAGTTAGGTTTCTTTGCATTACAGCCATAATGGCAGGCACATTGAAGACATTGATATAGCAGTTGCTAAATTCTCTTTTTCCAGAATGAGCAAAGAAATTCAGAGAGTAGAACTGAAAAGATACCTAAAATAAGAAGGAAGCCAAGATAAACAAGTATAATGACCCCAACTTCCACAAAAGTGAGCATATATCATTGCCCATACAGCTGGGGTTTGGAAAAATGCCTTCCATGGAACATCCTGTCACAATAGAGACACTAAGAAAAGTAAGCGCAAATGGTTAAAACATTTTTTAAGGGAAGGTCCTTAATTTCAAAATCAGGTATTATACACAGTTCACAATAATTTTGAAAACAATAAACTTCCTAAATTTCCTCACAATTTCATACTTTAGTGAGGATTGGTACTTTCCCTCAGGAGATTTCACTTGTATGCTATACATATTTAAACTCATGAGAGAACAATCAAGAATATCTGAGCGAATAGCGCTTCCTGGAGAACTATGGTTCTACCCATTTAGTTATAAATATCAGTAAACATATGATGCTGGAACTCAGGCAGATCTATTCACTTTTGCCATCGAGTATTAGAGTATTGAATGACCCTTAAGCCTAGTTACTTGGGTTTAACTTGACAAATCAGTGAAACATGCCACACTTCAAGAAGTGTTGCATTTAAGATACATTCAATTCCTCAATCAGCACCTTCTCCATCCTTACAGTTTCTAATATTATATAGGAGAACAAAGAAAAAGAAGAAAGCGTTGTACCTTCAGTGAGCCACCCAACTCTGCAAGAGCATTACTTGATGATTTTTCCGAATAGATAGATTGGGACCCTGTCAAACATATCAAGGAAAAGTGCACTTATGAATAAGAGGAAGGGAACACAAAGACAAACAGCAATTTTACAACAAATTATTTTTATTTAGTTCATATCAGCACATCACCTAAGAATTGAGCCTTACCTAGGATAACCTCCAATGAAAGGTCAATACTGCAGTTGGGCATAGAAAGTCAGCTGAACACTTGGGGAAACATGCTACTGGTTTAAAAATAATACACTAAGTCCAATTAGAAGTTTTCTCTCCAGCCTCTAGAACAAGACTTTTTCTTCAGATATCATCCTTCTAGTGGAAAAGATGAGATGAATTTTCAAGATGGTCTCCACGGCAACGATATTGAGCAGTTAAAGTATACGCAGCTGAAATGAGATACTAAGCATGTTTTGAACAATATGGAGGACATATTTTTATGATCAAAATGATATTTGGAATATAAAGTGGGTTATTCTCTTGCAACTGAATATATGAACAGTTATACAAGGCTCCCTAAACATTAGGGTGTTTCAGAAATGTGACTCCTTTAGCTAAATTTTTTTTTATATCTTCTGCTGTGAATTGCTAAATATGTATAAATTAGGCAAAATATTTTTCATATGTGCAATGTCAGGTAGACTAACCATATAATTTTATCAGAAAGGCAGAGCAGAATAAGGCATTATCAGCATGCAAAAAGAGATGCAAAAGAAGACACCATATGATTTGGAAAATCACACACAAGTGGTCACCTAATCATCATCTACATACCAATAAACTCAGAAGCTTTATTCATCAAATATAGAATAATAAAAATCAATACAAGTAAAGTGCTCACATGAAGTAGGTTTGGCAGCGAATGAAGCCTGTCCCTCTTCAAGATATTGAAACCCCAAAAACCTTCATAATTTTTGGTGTTGCCAAAATTATAAAATCAACTCTTAGTCAGTTGTTAATACTAGCAACTTAAAAAGCTGAACATAATCAAATCAACAATTGAGCAGTCAGTTCAGAACCAAAGTGGACCAAAAAGCCATGAAATATCATCTTGTATTTAACATGAAAACAAAAGCCTTTATGGGTATCATAAAAGTGTAATTTCCTTTAGTTCAAGGCAGAAGCAGGTAAGCATTGAAATCCATGAGATTAGGGACAGATACTTACCAGGCCACCCCAAGAAAGCCAAATATATAAAATACAGATGCCCAACCAAAATTTTGAATAAGCGGAGGAGCTAAAAGAAGCCTGCAAGAACTTTAAAAATGTTAGAAAATACCAGCAAATGAAACCAGGAACGCACTTTAACTAAAACAAAACAGACACAGAAAGAAGAAAATAGTCATAATAGCATAAATTTGTCGATTAAATATGTTTAGGACCTCACACACTGATTCCTTTTAGGTGCAATTTCACAGGAAGATGTAAAGTTGTAAATAGTTTCTCTACTTATCATCGATAATCACACAAGTCAATAAGCTGAATATGACATTTCTACAGTTAACATTCTGGGTGACTCAAATTAAGAGGCAAGCAGTTTCCTCAATAGAAAAAATTGTTGCTATCACACAACAAATTAAACAAAACATACCCTGTAACACTTCCTACACTTAGTCCCCCAAAGACAAATGCTACAGCTCGTGATCGCTCTTCCAAAGGTATCGACCTGCATGCAGTGTTGGTCAATGCAAATCAAAAGGAGAAAAGAACTCTACACTAGCTCTTCATCAGAAATTGGCTTTATCCCAATGACATGCTGGCAGTACAAAAGAATGTACAATGTAAGAAAGTAAGCCATAGGGCACTGCAGTCAACGAGTTTGCAGTTTTAACAAGCCAAAAAGCATAATTTCAATAGCGGAGAACAAGAAAACAGGACACAGCCTACCACAAAAGAGGCAGGACAAGTCTGAGACAGATGATAAGTTAACATGAAACAGAAGAAAGCCAAGAAAAAACTCAAAATACAGAGATAGGAAACATAAGTCTCTATGTTGAAACATGAATTGATATACACATTTAACTGATTATTATTGTACATAAATAAATTGTTCAAGGAGAGCAGGACACTCCATAAACCACAGAAATAGTCCTAAAGCTCCACACAGAAAAGTTAGCTTCCAAATATTTCCACAATGAAATCTTTAAGAAGTTTTCCATGAGACTACCAATTTATATAATAATGAAAAAGAATGCAATCTGTTCATGAACATGACTATAGGAAAAACTAAGAAAAAGCGCAAAGGAATACTGGTCCAATTGAAACACATGAAAACCAAATACCCAACACAAACATAGAAATGGATGATTATGTTTAGCCAGATACTATCTAAAAGGTCCACTAAAACATGCTCCTATAGAGCTTTGGATGTCATACATGCCTGGCAATGAGGTCAGTTGCTGCAGAGGGGGAAACTCCTTCTCCTATTCCAACCTAGATTTGGAACACATAAGAGAAATACTCAATTAGATACACGAAACAACTTATGCAATTCAACATTAACTGAAGGAACGTCAAAGAAAAATGCATAAGAGTAATATGAAAAGATAGAGAGAGACATAGACTAATTCAGTAAGGGAGAATCTCTAAACTATCACAAATGCTTATGATGCATATTTAACTAGTAATGAGTTGCAGATTCATGAAAAGGTGCGTACAAGTTGGATAGAAATACTTGCTCAACATAAGGAGTATGGGAGGAAGCTGCACATACCAAAACCCTTGACAACACAAATCCGGGCATATATCCAGCAAGAAAAGGAAGAAGTGCTGTAGCCACTGACCATGTCAATACTCCAATCTGAAGAACTTTTCTGCATAATAATAATAATAATAATAATAATAATAAAGGCATGAGGCATGTATAGCACAAAATGCACCAGACCCAGTAGACAGGTGAAAGAAAAACCTATTACCCTCCAACTTCAAAGAGACCTAGTGTGACTATCAAAACCATGAACTGCCCAAGTGGAGTCAGCCATATTTCCGAAAACATATAGATTTTTACTGCTTTAGTGGATAGGGTAATCATGGATCAAGCATTCGGTTACATTGAGCGGAAAAAATTACTTGTGCAAACATAAAAAATGTAAACAGTTGTACATTTAAGCACTGGAGGGGATGAAATAAGTATGAAATCTACAGTCATAATGAAAGTGTATGCAGTTCATATTCCCAAAATGCTACAGTTAAGGTGTAGCATTTAGAGTTTAGAAAGTCCAATGGAAATGAAGCATAGTATTTGCATCGATTAGCAGAAGTTAGGATCACAGTCGAGTGGAAAGAATATTTCTCTAAATCTTAAGGGAGGACTACTTGAATAGAGCAAATAAATTGATGGAATGCAGAGACCTGATATTGATTTTTTGTCAAATCAGAACAAACTCCACCTTTATTAAGGCAATTTAAGCTTGTAAAATTAGAAATAGCACTCGACTTAAACAACTCAGCCCAAAACATTAATGCCAACTCATTAAATCAGCTATATAAATCCTTTTCTTTCCCTGCTATGTTCAATTCTTGGCTAAACTTATTGTGATCAGTAACATCATTTGGCCCATAATCAAACATAGAAGATCATTCAACTAGATCTCAATCAAGAGAAGAAGTTAGCATTACTTGACCAGTGTAAGTAAGTGTATGGGAGAAGAAGTTAAATAGCTCAAGGTAAAATCTTGCACTGAAAGATACTAATATGACCCCACCCTCCACATGCTTCCAAGTAATAAATCCATTACTGGAGCTTAAATAAGTGGTCTCCCATTGCCGGAGCCTATAAAAATAGTTTATTGATGGGAAAAATGACATATTCCTCTAATGTGAAAGACATTGTAAATACAGCAAGCCATGAGGAACTAACCTCCCACCAAAAATCTTAGCAAGCCAACCTCCTGGTAATTGGCTCAAAGCATACCCCCAAAAGAAGGATGATTGCACTAGCCCAGCCGTTGATGCATTCCATCCAAATTGGTGAGACATAGGAATTATTGCAACACTCAAGTTCACCTACCCAATTTAGCAAATTCATCAAAACATACGTTAGCCACAAACACAAGACAAGTAACCAAGTATTAGCAGCACCATTAAAAAATCACTATTCTTAGTTTAAAACTAACAGAAAAACACCAAGGCATATGAACATATGAAATTAGACCAAAAATACCACTACTTACCTTGTCCATATTACAAATAACAAAGGCAAGTGATGTAGTGCCAATAAGCTTATATCTCAGAGGGATATTCTTCCACGGAGGCCATTTCCAATCAAAACCCACCTCACTAGACCCACTATCATCCCCCAATCTCTGCTCAAAATCCAAATTTGAACCCCTCTTGGGGTCCAACTCATCAATTTTTTTTAGTCCAGCGAGTACATCAGGGACCCTCTCACTTTCTTTCACGTTCTCTTTCTCTTTAACACCACACCAAACCCTGAACTTCAAGCTGTTTCCAGAGTGAAGGAAATGTAAAGAATTGTTCTTGAATGAGGTGGTTGTTTTGAAGACTGAGGTTTGTGTGTTTGTGTTGTGTGAGAGAGAGCAAAAGCTCTTTGCTTTGAGTGTTAAGTTTGCCATTTTATTTTTTCTTGAGGGACGAAGAAAGAACTGTAATTTTCGTAAGTGAAGACAATATAAAGAGAGGAAAGAGTAAGCATTATGTTTATGTCCATTGACTTCTTGTCAGAGGAAGCCATTGCAGAAAGCTTGGCATATCGTTTGCAAGGACTTGGGGTGGCCACGGAGGAATGACTTGTGGCTATTGTTTGTTAGTGGGACCCACCTTTGTCGTGTAGCTATCGCATACTACATTTTTAACTATTAGTTATGTAAAATATTCTGCAAGTGATTTTTGTTATTTTCTCTTATTCATAAAAGTAAAATAGAAATTCATAATAAATTATTTAATAATATTAAGTGTTGATAAATATTTTTATAATTTTAAATTAATATTTATTTAAGCATTAATATATTGTAATGTCTTTAAACAATATTGATTTCTCTATCATTTATTTCTCGTTTTTGTAACTTATTCTACAATCATTTGAATTCTTATAAAAAAATATTCTGGTTTTTTCTTATTTTCTAAAAAATACTACATAATAAGTTGTCAAGAATAATAGCGTTTAAAACATTTTTAACCTAATTACATAAAAAAAAAAACTTTACAATGTTATTATTATATATATACATGTCAATCAATTTATCCAGATCAAGATTTAAGTAAAATATACAATTAAATCTTTAAAAATTAATACTACCTTGAAAGTTTATTAATTAAATAAATTAATAATTTATTAATTTAAATATTAATTAATTAAAAAATTACTGATCAAAGTATTTTTTTTTCATCTGCAAAGAGTTTTATAGACAAACTTCTTAAAGGTTCATTAATTATATGATGCCTATATACTTTTTTGAGGTTTTTCTTGTTATAATAATAAATTTTATTAGAACAAAACCTTAAACTGAATCTTGGTTAGCGGTTGACTAGGATGACCTCTAAGGGACGTAGCGTGATGGTAAAGGGTTTGAGATTTGCACAGCAGGTCTCGAGTTCGAGTCAGGGCGTGCACCTCTTGTAAGAGCCTAAGACAGCCGGGGTTTTACTCCCTCACCTGGGCCCACAAAGTGCGCTTTCCAGAAGGGTGAGGTTTTCTCGAATAAAAAAAAAATTGACTAGGATGACATTTTAGAAGAAAAATGAGATCTTAATTAGTTTTATCTTATGTTTAGGGGGGTAATCCTTTATTGTTTATTTTAATCTAAGATTATAGAATGTGTTTTAAGAAACATTATTTTATTTTTATCTTTTTAATTTTGTAGAAATGAAAAGGGAAAGGAGAGGTCAATGGCGATTGCAATCAAAGATTGGAGTTCTTTTGCTGAATTACAGGTTAGCTCATGTTGATATATATAATATTTTTAATGGAAAAACGGAGCATATATAAAAAGATGAAAATTTTTGATTGGATATTTATGAGATTAAAAAAAATAATTTGAATTTAATAACAAGTTCTTTTCAACTCAAGAAAAGAATTTTTAGAAAAAAAATTATTTATTTTCTTATTTGTTTTTATATTTTTCTATTTAGCTTAAGAAATTAAATATCATACTTAATAATTTTATCTTTTGTAATTTATTTAGATTAATTTTTAGATTTATTTAAGAAATTACAAACTTTTTATAGAAGCAAATTACTCAAAAAAAAATACACAATAATAAAATTAAGAATTAAAGTTACGTGTGAGAACCTTATTCAATTTGTTTTCCAAGAAAAAAAAATTTACAGCCTTTTGTTTTAATTTCTATTAGTTTTTAGTTTATTTCAGTGAGATTTATATATTTTAATTTTTATGTTTCTTTTTAAGAAATTTTGTTAGTTTTTAATATTTCTTATGTGGGATTTAGATATTTTAAAAACCTTAGGGGAAAAAATAAAATTTACCTATATTTTTATAGGGTTCCAAATTAAATTTTGGACGAAAATGGATGGAACTATGAAAGGTAGCAATTGAAAAGGCTACTGAAGTT
>Ga0325411_1005884_pt1 | contig 13532 bp, 8 predicted proteins | sample PopdelMetagenome_13_FD_206181 | JGI IMG/M metagenome (GOLD analysis project Ga0325411, IMG submission 206181) | Populus deltoides microbial communities from Bellville, Georgia, United States - Xylem-PdIQD-R4 | ecosystem: Host-associated > Plants > Phyllosphere > Stem > Wood/Secondary xylem... | reverse complement strand
AAGGATTCGTGTAGCAATAATCATTTGATATTTGGTTCGGAAAAGAGTTTGAATTATTGATCCAACTTGTAGATTATTGAATTAAATCTAATTAATTATTTTTATTAATCAAGATCGTATATGCTTAATCAAAGCATATATTAAAACACAATCATCACATAATCATCAATCAAGATCAAATTATTACGTACGAAGTTTCAATATGATTGGAAAAAAGAAAAAGGGTCAAATCTCAAGTATACCCCCAGGTATTGGGGCAGTATTGATTTTGCTCTCATAAGATCTCTATTCCAATGTTATTTCAAGACAATTTGGATTCCTCAATCTGACCGTTCTATTAAAATTATTTAACAAATAAAAGTTAAATTTATTATGAAAAAACGTCGATTTTTGTCATAAGAAGTATAGTTGAGAAGAGAATCGTTAAAATATAAAAGATAAAAGTGACATAAAAATAGTTTGAGGATAAAATTGAGACTATCTATATAGTTGGAGGGTTGTTCTTAAGGTGTGCAAAACAGGAAAAATATGTAATCTAGTAATGATGAACCGCCTAGAGAAGGATCGAATAATGCGGCGGTGCATGAGGACAAATGCTGATGGTGGAGCAGGTATGCCTTGAAGGCTACAAATTGTGGGTCCCTTGATCAGATCACCAAACTGTTGATTTCGTAGGTAAGCTCCACGTGGCCAGCAGAGATTTGGCTTGACCAGGAAATAGGTCCCCTATTTGATTACCCATACACCTAACCCCAACCTGTCCTCTCTCCTCTTGATATTTTATTTTGTAGCTTAAACGATTCGTTTAAGGAATTTTAATTTGTAATTAAAAAGCATGAGTTTTTGTTGTCCAGCTTCATTGACGAGAGTTAGCAATTCAACTCATTTCCCACTTTGACCAATTTAGTTCTTTTCCATTTGTTTTAGAAATTTGCATTCCTTTTGGATTTGTTGCACTTATTCATGCCGATCTTTGGATTATTATCATACAATATTGTATTGTTTTAGTTAGAGATAAGATATCTCATTTAAAAATCATGTTAATTTTCTGAATTACTGAGTTTATTTACTGCAACATCTTAATTAATAGCTTAGTTATAATATCCAGTCTGATCTAATGAGATAACTCAATAACTTTTAGGGTTTTTTTCTAGAAAAATAAAAAATTATATTAATTTGAGATTAACTTCGAACTCGCGAGCAATGACTTGAATCATAAGTATCTATTTATATGTAAGATTTTACAACTATAATTATAATTAATAGTGAAGCAAATGTAGATTTAGTGTAATTTTATTTATCATACATCGTCTCACATAACCATCATAATTATATGAGAGGTGGTTTTACAAAATAATTAAAGTAATGTATCATCTTCTACATGTTTTTTTTAAAGAAAATTAAATATATATGTGAAAAAACAAGTAGTCGTGTGGTCACCACACTATGTAGCTAACAATGACACTGATAATTTTGATATTGAGCTTGAGTGTTGCATAATCATAAAATTAGCAATGGCCTAATGAAATTTATTGTCAACCACTAGGAACTTAGGCAAACGATTTATTTGGTATCCTATTTTTGGAGTTCCTTTGTTTGTTGACAAAAGAAATCAAGAAACCTTAAAGTTGTTCCTTCTCGTGCACCCTAAAATTGAAGATTGAAGATTGAAGATAGACATATGGCATTGATCAAGAGCTTAGCTTCCTTGGAGAGAATCTTGGCATAGACGACCAACGACTCACCACTCACCAAAAGTCACCTATGAGAGTTACATTTATAGCTCCATCTTGTTGGAGCTGGGCAGGTGTAGGTGTGAGAAGTAATGGTGGTAACAAACAACCAACAAAACCATAAGATAAAATAAAAATAAATCACCTTTTTATATATATATATATAAATATGATAGAATTGATAGAGAAGAACCCATTATTCTATGTATATTACATAGATATTATATCTTATTTGAGTTGATACTGAGTCAAATTAAAATAATTTAAGTTAATTATTTTTTTAAAAATCAAAACAATATTATTTTTAATTAGATTTTGTCCAGATTGATGAAATTACAAATCCACTGTGATTTATATCAGATCACATTAAGTATTTCTTTTTATATTTTATGAAATTAGACTTAAATCAATTTTCAAGTAAATAAATTTTAGATTAACTTACCAGATTAAATCAAGTTTTATAACAATAATGTATTAGTATTATAAATGAATAAATGAATGTTAAATATAATGATGTTGATTATTTTAATTATAATTAAATTTTTTTATTTTAGAATGTGAAAATATGTAACTACTCTATGTAAATTATAAATTGAGGCATCATGCTCTAGACAATCCAACAACCTAACCCACCAAGACTCTTTATACATTAAACACCATTTCTCCCCTCCCAAGTATCTCATTGTTAGCATTCTTGCAATTTCTTGATTGCGTCTTGTCACATAAGAAAGAAAGCAAGTCCTTGGTTTCTTTGGTTTTGGTTCTTCTATAGCCACTATGGCTAGAATGCTAGAGCTTGTGTTATCTCTATCAGTTCTTATGTCTATGATTTTCTCATCGACTGCCCAGTCATGTAAGAGCTATGCTCTCTCTAGTAACAAAACCTTTAGGGCGTGCAATGATCTTCCATACTTGAACTCATATCTTCACTGGAACTATGATTCATCATCAAACAAGCTTCAAATTGCTTATAGACACACAGGAATCACTTCCTCTAGATGGGTTGCATGGGCTATCAATCCTACCTCAACTGGCATGGCTGGTTCACAAGCCCTTGTTGCATACCAACAAACTGATGGAACTATGAGGGCTTACACATCACCTATCAGTAGCTACCAAACCTCATTGCAAGAAGGGAAACTTAGTTTTGATGTTTCAGATTTATCAGCTACATTAGCAAATAATGAGATAATCATATTTGCTACCATAGGACTTTCAAACACTAGCACTACTGTTAACCATGTCTGGCAAGATGGTGCAGTTTCTGGTAATGCTACTCAGGTACATGCCACTAGTGGGGCTAATGTCCAATCCATGGGGACCTTAAACCTTCTTTCTGGAGAATCTAGTTCTACTGGAGGGAATGACAGGATTAGGAAGAGAAATGTAAGCCCTAGAATCAGTATTTCATTTTTCATATATGGTTCATTGTTTTCAATTTTGAGTTTAGTTTTGGCTTAATTCTGTTACCATCTGTTCTGTTTTTCACCCTGTTTACGAGTGTTATGAAATCAGACTCTTTGCCCCTCTTTTTTTAATTTTATGAACAAGAACTATTTCTGATTAATACTTGATAAAAATTTCAGATTCATGGGGTGCTAAATGCAGTCAGTTGGGGTATCTTGATGCCAATTGGGGCTTTAATAGCAAGGTATTTGAAGGCATTCAAATCTGCAGACCCTGCATGGTTTTACCTCCATGTTGGTTGCCAATCCATAGCTTATATTGTTGGGGTTGCTGGATGGGGTACTGGTCTAAAACTTGGTAGTGAATCAGCCAGTATTCAATATGATGCTCATAGAACAATTGGCATCATCCTTTTCTGCCTTGGAACCCTTCAGGTAATCAAAAAAACTCTTTTTGTGTCACGTAGTTTTTGAGTGTGTTATACTTGTGCTAGCGAATCAAAACAAAGGCTTGGTTTGGAATGGATTTCAGGTGTTCGCTTTGCTTCTAAGGCCAAAACCTGATCACAAGTACAGATTTTACTGGAACATCTACCACCACTTAGTTGGATACAGTGTTATCATCCTCAGCATCATCAACATATTCAAAGGATTCAGCATTTTGAACCCTGATAAGAAGTGGAAGAATGCATACATTGGTGTGATTGCTGCTTTGTCCTTCAATGCTGTCTGGTTGGAAGGCTATACATGGTATCTTGTGGTGAAAAGGAAAAGGTCAGAGATTGCTGGAAAGATGCCTCATGGCATGAATGGATCAAATGGGGTTAATGGGTTTGGTGCTAGACAGCGCCAAGGGGTGTGAATGAGATGATGGGATATGAGCTGTGGTTTTCTGTTTGTTTTCCCTCTTTATGTTTTGCTTTTCCAGAGTTGGTGCGCCCTTACGTATATTTATGGAGGCCCCATATGAGGATGGAGATTAAATTCATAAGTTATTCTTTCACTGGTTGGTCTTAGGAAGTTCGTGCCTGCGAAAGATCCTTGAGATCTCATGTATCTACTTTTCTGTTTATTTATCATGTAGCCCCCTTTTCCTTTGTTTCCTTGATGGTTTCCTCTCAATTTGCAACGAATTTCTTGATGTCAAACTCCCTTATAAGTTTTCATGGCAAAAGAAAAGAAGATCAAACTGTATTTTTTATATTTGATACCTCCATGTAGGAGAGTTTGGTAAAATGCACAGCCATACTCATACTAACTATATAAATTTTAAATTTTGATCCAACTATTTATCCATCTAAAATAAAATCTTACTAGGAGATTCTTAGAATTCCTGCTTTCTACACGGCCAATTTTTGTATTTATGGGGCTAATTTTTATATTTATCATGAATTATTATTCAGAATTTATTATATTTTTCTAGTTGATTTATGATTTTTTTTCTATTTAGTTTAAAAATCTTTTATTATTTTTCTAATTTTATTAAAATTGTTTTCTCTAATATATAAATAGCATATAATAGCTGTGATACTTTTTATTGGAAAACGAGTAATAAAAATTAGAATTAAAATTAATTGAAACTTTTTCTGCAAAATTCTGTATTTCTGTGTTTGTTGTCTTTCTTGTTTCTTGTTTCCGTCTGCATCATGAACCTTTCAAATAATTCATAAATTCAATCGAGAATTCCCTGTCTGCATTTTGCTGCAGTCAGCTGTGGTCACTTTTTGCCAATTCTGGCTGTAGAGAACTTTGCAGCTACGACGAAAGATGCAAAAATCTTATTTGGAATTCAGTTCTGTTTGGAGGAGAATCAAGCTAACAGGTTCAGGCAACACTGGGAAAGACAGAAAGAAGCAGCTATGGTTCAACAAGGCACGATCCTTGCTCAACGCGAAGTGTAGAAAAACTGGCATATAAACCACACAATCTGTGTAACATGGTGGTCTGCATGATCAACAATGGTAGTTGTCTTCTCAATTAGAGTATACATATAAGTAGGCATTGTTTAGAAACCACAACAAATTGGAAGAATCATTTCCATTATTGATGTTGCCACTCTCTCAGTTTCTTTAAGCCTTAATGACGATATCGACTGAGCTCATCACTAGATACTGTCTATAAGATCAAAGGATACTGAATTGTCTCATTCTGATTGCTGCAAAACCTCAACAAATGCTTCCTTCAAAAGCGGGTTTGAAGCTGCGACTCTTTGAGAAGTGATGTCAAAATCTTTACCAGATCTGTAGCCGAAACAGCAACCATCAAAATATTAGAACACGCATTATATTCTCAACAAAATGTAAGCATATGCTTATATTCTTAATATCTTTGACCTAATCCTTGCCCGGATGACAGAGTTGAGGATGTCACAAGACAACGATTAAATCATGTTGACATTTGATAAACACTGTTGTTTCATGTCCATGCATGGGACTATCCTCTCTATATCCCACACTACCCCCAGCTAAGTAGTGGAAGGGATGAAATATAAATAGCATCACTTACGGGTCATAAACGATTCCTCCAGCTTCTTTGACAATCACAGCACCACCTGCCACATCCCTGAGTTCAAGAGTAGATTATATCAATCATGTATCCAGATGAACTTTTCTTGCATCAATCACAAATACGTACCATGGGCCTCCATATCCGGTTTCGTAAAACAAATCAATCCTTCCACATGCAATTCCGCAAAGATTCAATGCACAGGAGCCAGTCATCCTAAGGGATCTCACCTGATAACAAAGATAATCGGATATGAATTTTAAGAACACCAACACATTATACCAAAGCACATAGCTTCCACAGCATGTTCTGGTCTCACCTTGAAAAGTAGGCTGTTAATTCTGTTCGTAGTGGCATCCACAGTAGACTTGTCACGTTTTGTTCCAGCCTGCTCTTTGAAGAATTTAGTTTGGTCAGTTCTTAACATGATTCCTTATGAAACATGAAGGAGTGGACTTGAAGTAGAAAGGAGTTTTAACCAGATTCCATACAGAGCATAACAGGGGTGAACTTAAAGCACTCCGTTTGCAGGGTATTTGTAAGTGCAACATGGTAAAAACAAAATACATTCACAATGCATAGATCTGCATTTCAAATACAGGGCGTTGGATTTCTAGAGTCTACGAACAATATTTTAATATAAACGAGTAGGGTTAGAATGCCAGAAAAATCAATCCAGGGTTAAAACAAGCTACCCTTACTCAGCACTTAACATTTCTGACACTATCTGGAGTTAAAACTGAAATCGATTGTGCCCAAGGCAACTTTAACACCCTTCAGAAACCGATCCAATAAGAAATCAATTAGTAGGATAGAATTGTACCAAAAAAATATGAGACAGTAGGGCACCAATTCATCTCAGGTTTCAAAACTGATTCCCGGTTATCAATTCAGTTTAAGCTATCTAACACCTTTAGGCTCGTTGTAATCATTAATTTATTAAAAAAATCATGACAAGTTTGCTTCATGTTTACAAGCACTTCTCAGTTACCCTTATAGCAACTTTGGGCAGATAAAGATGATGCTGAAAAGCATACCTCTGTTGCAAGAAGAGATTTCACAAGCTCACTTTGAGATGATACTGCAATCGAAACACAAGTAGGCAGTTGCTTAAGTGTCATGGAAAGATTAGCATGCAAAAGTACCAAAATATGGAAACTGACAATAGTCAACTCAGAGACACACCTTTTATGGATTTTCCATTCAGAAATGCACCTTTTCCATGGACACCTGTAAAAAGCTGCATTTATAAATCCAAAATCTTTTAGCAAATTACTAGAGCACATTTCAAATTCTATAAAATTTTGACAGGACATTCTTATAGTAACTTTGATGTTAAGTGGGACAATATACGACCACATATCTGAAGTGAAAGCAAGAAGTGTTCAAGAAGGCAGACAAAAGTTTGATGGATTAACTGCTTAGATATAGCTAGATACTTGTTTTCCCGATATTTAAATATTGACAGACTCAACATCATAAAGCAGACATTTATCTGAGTAGAGGACCATGAAGCCGAAAACTAGTGGTCACTGGTCAGTGTTCATTTTGCGAGGAAAGATGCACTAACATCCAGCATACATGTAGAAAATCACCAGGCTATATGAAAGGAGGTAAACTCTGCATGTTCTACATAAAATTTTAATCATTTGAAGTTCCAAGTAATATCTGGCCACCTAAAACTAACATGCGATTTATAAAATCTCACCTCATCCATTATTGGGTTGTAAACAACACCTACTGTAGGAACTTTTCCAATTGTAAGACCAATAGAAATGCACACGAAGGGAAACCTACATCCAAACATGTTGCGACAAATTGAAGTGACGTTACATGTATAAAAAACAAGAGGAAATTGCCTTCACCAAACAATGTTAAAAAAAATTGCATTTACCCATGGACAAAGTTGGTTGTTCCATCAAGAGGATCAACTATCCATGTCGGTTCATCAGTCAGTTCTGTAATACCACAGGCAGCAGTAGTTTCTTCCCCAATGAACTAAGAAAACCAGCAAAAGAGAATTTTCAAGAGAATAACAGTGGCACTTTTTAGGAGACAATATTCCCCTTACAGATCAATAATGCTCAAATTCATCACCTACAAAGTAGAAAATACTAAAGTAAGTTGTTAACCTTATGTGAGGGGTGCTGCTGTTTGAGATAATTAAAAATAAGATCCTCACAAGCCTTGTCAGTCTCAGTAACTAAATCCACCTGCAATTGAGAAATAAAATAAACAATTGTCAGTAATTACACGCATATAGTCAAGTGTGTTTAGCCACAGCACTTTTATCTAGGCTAAATTAACACAAATGGGTTAGCAACTTATAATTTTTTAATTTTCTCCTCTGCTCCACAGTTATGATGATACAGTCCAAAGGAAACATGCTAGCATTACAAAATAGCAAAAGCACTTTCAATTTTGTTACAAACTCGATGAACTCAACGCGAAGATCAAAACTTTGTTTCCAGCAGCTTTACGAACAAGGATTTTAGCACCTCATGCACGATGAATTCAATTACCGTTAGCTTTACAGACGTTGATGCTAAATTCAATTGCCATTTTAAAGCTCCTCCGGCATGTTAAATTCAATTCCCAGTTTTGTTACAAAACAAGATCACCTCAATGCCAAGATTAAAACTGTATTTCCATTAGCTTTACAAACTGGGATCTTAAAGCTCCCCCTTGCATTCTAAATTCAATTTCCAATCAGATATAATCAATAACTGATCTGAATTCAAGATTATTTAGCAGCATTTGATCAACAATTCTCCTTTCTTTAGGGGAAAAAATTTGCTAAGCACTACACATGCTCTACATTCAAGATCACATGATGCAACAAGAATGTCCAAGATAAGACTACCTTGATTAACGACCAACAAGAAAAAGAGATATAAAAAGAACCCAAGAAAAGCAAATATGGGTACCAGGCCTTTATGCTCCACATGCTTGGTCTGGTAGAATCCTTCACGGATTATCTACAAAGCACACAAGAAATGGAAAATGAGACTAAATTTGAGACCCCAAAAAAAGGAAAAACAAAATCTAAAATTTATAACTCGCCTCTCCAGCTCTCTTTGCTGCCTCAACAGCAGTCTGCAAGAACTCTGAAAGAGAATCTAAAACATCCAAAATAAAAAACAACATGCAAAAATCATCAAGATCCCATACTGAAAATGTGCCAAAAAATCAAAAACAAAAAGAGAAAGAATGCAATAAAAAAACTTGATGGGGTCCTACCATTCTGTGCCATGTTTTAAAATCTGTATGTAGAAAGAAGAGAGTGACAGAGGGAAGTAGATTGCGGAGGAGGTGATGGTGATGAAAGGCTCTGTGCCTTGAGTTTTTTTACGTCTAAAAGGAAGCAGCAGGCAAACCACAAAATGGACCGTTTGATTTCTGTTTTTTTCTCTCTTTAAACATATACATATATATGCTGAAGAATCTGCCTTTTCACTCGGTCTGTGTACTTCTTGCATCAAATTCCTGGTGAAAAAGAAAGTCCTTTAATGTGCCTTTTGAGTCCTTTTAACCCTTTTTTATGGCTACTCTTCCCCTACGTCATATTGTTACTCTTGAGTTTTCCTATGAAATTACAGAAAATATTAACATCCAAATGATGGGGAAAGAGATTTGCTCAATTTTGAATGATGGAGGGCATCATTGGTGAGCCTAGGAAGAGAGGGACCAAATTGAAACCTCCCTAATAACTGGGGGTATATTTGTAGTTTTCCTAGAACAAAAATACCTAAAATCTTACATTTCTTTTTTTTTTAAATAAAAAAACCCAGCATCAAACTCAGTGATTGCTGATGAGAGCATTAAAATCAGATACGGTGAGAATACGAAATGAATATGATGGAAAGTAAATTCGGATGATAAAGGCATCTCCTTTTTATGGCAATAAAAACATAGTTACAGTAACGAATCGAGGATCAACTTAGTTGAAGGTTAATGTTACCAGTTGGATGGATTAATCTATATTAATATATAAAATTTGAAATAACATTATTTATTTTATTAAAAAAATAGGTTTTTCCGGCGATTTAACTCGGATTACGAGGTCAGCCTATATACTGAACAGGATCTTAGAAGTAGGATAAAAAGTGATCGCAGCAGAGAACATTCTGGTTTTGGAATTGAAGTAGATGCTTGGAATATGCTGGTGCATACATTCATTTACTCGTGACTCACGCATGGAAACCTCATCTTTAATAATAAAGAAAACGACTCCTTTCCTGGCAAGAAGAAAAGAATTTTGGTGTGAATTCTCTATCCTTTGGCCCACCAAACGAAGCTTCCTATCATATCCTCCTCAGTAGGTTCTGCTGAGGAATGTCCTTTGATACTATGTATATGGTCACATGGTGTCATGGAGGACCCCTAATGGCGGTGGGAATTTAGTAACATGCGACTGCTGCCTGCTCTCCTCACTTGAGACTTGGTTCAGACTCCTACCGTTGACAAGAGTTATAGCGACTTTACGTCCTCACTCCCTCGAACAAGGACTCGTAACTTGTACATAAGAAGTCTGTGTACATATGGAGAGGGAGACCTATATGGCTTCAAGTAGGTTACCATGGGGAATGAACATATGGTGAAGCTGAATAATGACGGCTTCCAATAGAGGACATGGTTCACAAAAACATGAACATGCTCTCTAACAGGGTTCATAAAAGCCAAGTATTGGATTGAACTCGATTCATGTCTCTTTATTTCTCTCTTCCTTTCAAATACATGTAATTTTACCACAGATCGATGGATACTGATATTGTCATCAGGTTTGGGCTATGAGAGCTACAATTTATGTAAAATGATTACAATAAACAACCAAGCTCATTCATGACTACTCTCTAGGCTCAAGGGCAGCTATTTCTCTAACAACTTGAGCTTTGTCTGCCTCAAATTGTTCATCCTCTGCAAAAGAATACACCAGTGAATGTCAATACAGCATCAAAGACATTAAATGTCACTAGAGATGTATTTCTTTTATACCTTTGTCTATCTTGAAATCAGCAAACAAACGAAGAAGCTTGCTCCTATTTGCAACAAGTATGTTGACGATGTCAGGAGGTTTATTTTGATTTGCAGCAAAGAGCTGGAGGAAGGGGGAAAACAATAAGAGAGGTAGAAAATAAGGCACGTTAAGTTAAAGAACCAAAGAAAAAACTCAATTTCTTTCTTTAAGCTATACCTTGAAAACATGAAATGCTTCTATCTGGATGCTCTTACTTGATTCCTGCTAAGGAGGATTCATCACATAAAAGTTGAAGTCCAATTATGTATGAGATTGATGTTCTAACAATCTATTTAGTGGCCATCACATATGCCATAATGGTACATCAATAGTTTCCTAAAAATATGACAAAGCATGAAAACAAGCAATCTCAAAGTAGTCATACCCTGAGAAGATTCATGAGAATCCTCAAGTTATCCCTTGAGCTCACATATCGTGTCATCACAACTGCATTAGAACGATCCAATAATATATCTCCCAACAGCTGTCACAATTAAAGAAGCCTTTTTAATAAATAGCACAATTACCAATAGCAATAACAAAGCACATTTTAATGAAAGCATTTTCCTAGGTTCAGATGCCTAGAGAATTGCTTCATTGAATGTTCTAATGATATATGAGCGGCATATCGTAAGTTTCCCTACCTTGACAGCTTGTCGTCTTGTAATGTAATTGGTGGATTCTAGCAGCTTCGAATTAAATTCAACAAAAAACTGAAGTCCATACAAAGTTAGACAATGTCAAGCTCTGACCAACATTTAGCAAGCATGGCCACAACAGGAAATAAAGACACATTTAGAATGTTGCAATTCATGTTTTTGTCATAGATATGTAGCTACCAACATGCAGTTTTAAAAAAGCAAAGAAGAATGCTATAAAAATGAAGAGATAAAGCTGCTCAATTCATCAGAGAGTCAAGTAATAGATTCTACTTTATATGCCCCATCATTGCAGAGCCACAATATTTGATATTAATGCATTACCAGAAAAATAAATTTGCAAACCATGTTTCTCTAATCTCACCCAAAGGTTTTCCGGCTAACACTTTTGTTGGCCTTCAAATTCTTTGAAAAAACTATAGAGGATCAGGTATGCCCCATTATACAGTGTCAGTGCGTGCATAACTGAGGCAATATATGCGCGCATATGTATCTATCGGTATATAGGATTTGAATTTGGGTGTTCAAAAAAACCATTAGAGCTCAAAACCTTTACATTGCTTTTATAGAATTTTGGTTTAGATTCTACTTTATGTCTTCTTCATTGCACAGTCACGATATTGTGTTATTAATGCATCACCAGATAATTAAATCTGAACATCATCTTTCTCTAATCTCAGCCACAAGTTTTCTCACCAAAATACTCGTCTGCCTACAAATTCTTTAGAAAACAAGAGGTTTGGGCATGCCTATCATCCACCTTGTGTGTGTGGGCTGACCTAAGGCATACATAGCAGAAACAAGTATAAACCTGTACAAGTATGCATCTAAACATAAGTGACAGCAGAACTCACCCAATCATAGTTCTTAGAAAGAAATTCAGCTACTGTAGATTTATGTCTTGTCAATAGTTCCTGCAACAAAACAATATAAAAGTCTCAGATTCACACTTCAACTAATAGCAAATACAAGGCCGAAACATAAAAACTTCATAAACATGCAATGAAGACAAATAAAATTTCCTGGATAATAATCTGCCAGAGCATTTAAATTGAAATTTGGGGAATCAAGGGTTGTCAGCAGTTGCAAAAGCTGAATATACTTAACCATTTGATAATAGCTGTGCAAAGATGCAGTACAGTATTGAGCATGTCCACCACAGTTGCATTACAGTACAGAAGATATTCTTGCCAAATCTCTAATGCAACGAGCAGAGTTTTGAAAGTCATTTGGAATTAACATTTAACAGTGGATGATATGTATACCCACAAAAAGATTGCATTTTATGGAAAAATCAAACTGCATAAGAGAGAAAGAGGAAAGAGGGATGAGAAAATGATTTGTTGTTAATATCTTTTTCAATCATGCTTAACCTTGAAAGTTGCAGCAGCATCTGCAGAAATGTCAAAATATGGAAGTTGTATATAATCAAAGAATTTCTTGACATTTGGTGATTCCAGGACATATCTGCAGTCAAACCCGACAAATGAGTGTACAAAACATTGGCAGCAAACCATAAAAAAAAAACAATAAATAAATAAATTATGGAAGCTGATAGTTGAGAAAAGCAATCCCGAAACAAAAAAAATAAAAAATGAAAGTGATTGTTCTAGATATTGACTTCACATCACACTTTGACATGTTTATGTAAAGATAAATGGAGCACATATTTTAGTATAATTAAAAGTCTGAACATAAATTTTTTTCAGGATTTTTAAGGAAAAGATTACTCTCCTAATCAGAGACAATATTGATAGTCTGATATAAATTAAACCACATAGTTGATTTTGCTCACCTGGCAACAGTCTGATGACGTATGCACTCCCTCAACATTACACCATAGTGCAAAGCCATATCTGTGTTTTCATAACTAAAGAAGCAAGATACTGTAATTAGAAGATCCCAAGAAGTATAGTTCACATGACAAAACCATTTAAAAATTCTGTAAACAGCCATCCTCTTACATTATAGAAATGTAAAAAAAAAAAAAAAGAACAGCTGGATACAACTTCCAGACATCCGAGAAGAAGAAAGGCATCACTTGTGAAACAGATCACTAATGGCATCTTGAAACAGAGAATGGACAGTCAACAAAATATATATGTGATAATTAAGGTACAAAAAGTTATCCCACAAGATGTCAGAAACGATGCAGCAAACAAAAAATTTAACCCATTAATCATCTTGAAAATATTAGATAACCTATTGAATG
>Ga0325411_1005883_pt1 | contig 13533 bp, 14 predicted proteins | sample PopdelMetagenome_13_FD_206181 | JGI IMG/M metagenome (GOLD analysis project Ga0325411, IMG submission 206181) | Populus deltoides microbial communities from Bellville, Georgia, United States - Xylem-PdIQD-R4 | ecosystem: Host-associated > Plants > Phyllosphere > Stem > Wood/Secondary xylem... | reverse complement strand
ATAAAGGGAGCTATTAAGATACTCGTTACCACGAGCACATACCCTTAGTGCAGAATATTCTACTAAATCTTCATGGTCATTAAAATAAACCTAGCACACAATACCATTATTAGAAGACCCCTCCTTCATGACATTAATATAATCATTAACACTAAGTGTTTGACTTTAAAGTTCCCTACAAAGGACAACGTGGTTACGATTAGTTTCAACCAATTAACCTTTTGTAAATACATCTTTTCGTGTCTAAAAATGAAGAAAACCATCATGTTTAATAACCAAAAAGGTTTGACATTAAAGAGAAGAGAAAGTTCAACTAAATTCATTATAGAATTGCAGGATATGGTTTTAAAGGAGGAATATCTAGACTCTTTAATGAAGATTGGTTCAACTTTAATGGTTGAATAAAGTGAACTTGTTGAGATCCTAAAAATTAAAAGATTGATTTCATTTTAGGTTGGTGGATATTCTTAGAATCATCTAAGACATGTCTTTTTATTGACTTAATATCAATTTTTTTCTTATATTTGTCAGAAGAAAAAGAGTTTTGAAGGGTGAAAAAAAATAAAAGACGATATCCAATAAAGTGGTAAACTTCTAAAAGTGAGAATCATTCAAGAAGTCATATACTCTTATTTGGTTTGCCAATGTCACCAACTTCAACAAGTCTTGCTCGAAAGATAACTTCTTTCTTATTAATATTGATATGATGATTGACTCAATCATTGATTTTGAGTTCTTTGGATGACAAATCTAGCTACTATAAGATACCCAAGTACCCCTATGATGAGAAACAAAAACAACCTTTTTCATCATAAATAGATGAACATATTATTATAAAGCCATACCTTTCAACCTCAATAACATAAGGAAAACCTATTAGATGATGGTGGATAAGGTATTTGGCGACTAGTTAGGTAGGAATATAAAGGCCTATATGGATAACATGCTAGTTAAATATATGAGTTTTAAAAAGCACATCTGAGACCTACAAGAGGTATTCTTAGTTCTTATAAAAATACTAGAGAAATATAAGTTGTTTTAAGTATGTATTTTTTATATGTGAAGTAAATTATTAGGGTTACTTGTAAGCATCAAAAGGATTAATCATAACCTTGAGCTAAAAGTTCAGGCCATTCTAGACATGATCATCCCTAATTATTGAAAGATGTATGAAAGTTTCCTAGCCGACAAGTTGTCCTGAATCACTTCATTTCCCAGATAGAAAAACAATGACTTGTTTTTTTTTGCACCTTTAAAATATAAGTAACTTTTAATGGACTCTAATGTGTGAAAAAGTATTTGAAAAGCTAAAAGTCTTCCTATCTTTTTTGTATAACTTATCACAATCAATGGAAAAGAATATTATTTTGTCTATATTTAAAGGTATGTGATATAATAGCTAGTTAGACTTTACAATATATAGAAAAAAAAAGGTATCTAAAGGCGGAAAAAATGGTCTTCGTATTAGTTAGCACATTTAGGAAATTCATCCCTACTTTTAGGCTCACCTAATTATAGTGCTTTTCGATCAGCTATTTAGATAGATCCTCTATAAACCAAACATACAAGGGCAGTAAGTCCATTAGACCATCAAGTTGGTAGAATTTGGACTACAATATAAGATTTAACTAATCATTAAGGCTCAGGCTCTCACTGACTTTAAATTGAATGTTCCTTCAATAATTTTAGGATAAAGAAATAAACAAGCTCCAATTATTAAGAGAAAGAAATTGTTTATAGATGATGCCTCTAACATTCATAAGAGCGGCACTAATGTAGTCTTTATTTGTTCAAATCAATATATATATATATATGCTCTGATATAAGTTCATCTCTTTCAATAACATGATAAAATGAGCTCAACCCAATATAAGCCTTAAAAGCTTACACTCTTCAAGTATAAATATAGGGGATAATATATGGTAAGGGAGCCATCTATATATAAGTACCACTAATGGGCATTAAAATACCTCAAATCATCTAAAATATAGGGGGGAAATATCATAATCTCACAAATGCTAATGAAAAAAAAAACATTCAGGAAGATCTCTTATTAAAAATTTGGTAACACCAATCTTATTAATCTCTTATTGGGGTATATATACAAGTCTTGGATAAGCCAAACACTAAAGATAAAATTACTTGATGATCATTATAATACTTAAATGATGAAGAGATCTCATTAGTCACGATAGATAAACATTTATATAGAATGTTATATTTATCAGGGGGGCTTGATTACAAAATTGCAAAAAATCCAATGACCAAATCAGAAATGTTCATTTTGAATGTTAAAATGGTGTCATTTCCTTGACAACTGTTCATTACCTTCTTCATCTACAACGGTCTCGACAGTAGAAGAAAGTGGAGCTGCTTCAATTAGGGGAGCATGTCCTACGGCTGATATCCCTCGTCACCATAATGCACGTCGGCCGTTACAATCTTCCTGTAATAACCACGAAAACGCATGTATTCTCGAGCTATAAAAGCCAGAAGAGAGATGGACAGAAGGGGGAGAAAAGAGAGAGAGAGAGAGAGAGTAGAGAACATAGAGAGGGAGAGTGTAAGGAAGAGAAGAGGAGTGATAGAGGAAATACAAGGGTGACAGAGTGGAACAGGGGAGAAGAACTAAAGAAAAGAAACAGAGAGAATGAGAGAACCAGACGCAGAAAGAGGAGATAAAAGATGGACACGAGGAGAAGATAGAACAGAAGGGAAGCCAGACGTAGGAAGTGGCATCAAAGCTTCTTCCTAGAATCCCAGCAACAAGCTCAGGAAGGACTTCTCCCAGCAATGGCTAGGAACTAGGTAAGCTTTTCATTCATTCTACTTCCATTTATAATTGCACAAACACTGTGCATGTGAAATTTAATTACAATTTGGCTGTAGTAGGTGTGTGTGAATTATTCATGCATGCTTGCAGTTAAAAGCCAATCAGGTCACTGGCTTGGCCTAGTGACCTAGCTAGGCTTGCTGAGTCCAGCCCAGCCACATGGGTCGAGCTGGGCCCAGCTAAAAAATAAATAAAAGGAAATTTTCTTCAAAAATTATTTTAAAAAATCTGTGATTTTCCTACTGAATTTTGCTTAGTATTGGTTTGTATTTTTATACCGTAAAGATACAAACCTAGTATTAAAACACCCGGTTTTCATTAAAACTTTGCAAAATAAAAAAAATATGTCTTGCTTTCTTGCATATGGCCGAGTTTCTCAAAGACAAAATCAAAAAATCATATTGTATTAAAAAAAAAGATTTTAGCATGCATTTTGGCTTTAATAACCAGTTTATTAAAGTCATGAGAACTAGGCCAATATTTCAAAAATAACAAAAAAACCTATTTTTTTTCTTTTAATATTAAGGATTATGCGTTTATACGTAAGGCACATTCTTGATATTAAAAAGGTAGTTCTTTTAATGACGTTAGAACGGTTAGGTTTAACCTGATAAGATAAGGATCTCCTTACCGAGAAAGACAAGAAAATAATGCAGCTTACCTTAGGTCGGGCGTAATTGGGGTGCTAATACCTTTCCTTTACGCAACCAGTCTCCATACCCGATCTCTAAGACCAGTTAAGATTCCTAGTGACCAAAATATTAGGTAGCGACTCTCATTATATTTTTCCACGAATAAAAGACAAGAATTCCTTATCTCTCCCTATTTGCTAGATAAAAGATGTATTAATTACATATTTATACAAAGTGTTAAATATATAAAATTCAAATGCTTAACACAACTCGGATTCAATTTCTATTTTTGCATTTCAAAACATGAGAAAGATGTTTTTTTTTAGTAAAAAATATGCTTAGAAAACTTTTAGGATATGGTCATATGCATGAAAACAAAGAATTTTTTTTGTTTTTTTAAAAGAGAAAATTAATTTTAAAAAATTTTGAGATTTTTTTTTAATCTTCAATTTTTTAAGAAATGTTTCGGAGAAAACCAAGTATTTTAATACTAGATATGTATCTTACAATTTAAATATACAAATCGATATTATGCAAAATTATTAGAAAAACATACGAGAAAATCACAATTTTTTTTGAAAGGGCCTTTGAAATTTGTTTTATTTATATATGGGTTGGGATGAGGTAGGTCCAGCCCGACCCAGTCGAGTTGGGCCGATAGGTGGCCTAACAAACCCTTATGCTTTTTTGAGGGGTGGGCTGGGCCGAAATGGGTCCAACCCATGATCCACATGGTTGCTGGCCCAGCTCAACAATGCAAATAGAACAATGGTTCTGCATGCAAATTGCCATGGTTTTCTAGCAAAATAGGGAGGAGAAGAGGGCTCCCTGATCTGAGGGGTGGCTAACTAGCAGTGCTCGGAATGTCCATGTGATATTGGTGGTGGCGCTGGTGGCAAAGGTGTGAAGAAAGAAAAGGAAGAAGATGGTTGGCAGATAAGAAGAAAAAAACTAGGAAGAAAAGCTGATTTTTCACCAACTTTGGGCTCTGATTTCTTCCTACTCAATGCACGGAATCCACCCGTATTTATAGGGTATGGAAGATGGACATCTTGTTTTTACTGGTGCCAAATCTTAACCCTTAATTTGATCCGGAAAGATTCCAACCATTTGTTTAGAGTTGCTATCATGGCCTAAAAAAGTTGGCTGCTGAAAGCTGGTCGGGTTGGCTATTTTAGCGTAGTGTCGCGACTGCTGTAGGGATAATTTTCTAGCGAGACCTACTTTGGGTTGTAGTACAATGTCAGCCTATTATGATGGTGTGTTGTTTGTCCGGTTCGGTTGAGGAAATAATCATTAAATGCCCTTGAAAAATAGGCACCTGAACAACTTTTTAGGCCAAATGAAGAAGAAAATGAATAATAAAAAGACGACGCGTCGTTTAAGATATTTTGTAAGATACTTCACACTTTGAAAGTTTGAAGCCAATCAAGGGTGTAATTAAAGATAAGTCACAAATTGAAGGACTAAAGCGCAATTGGCAGAAAAGTTACTATTCATCTTCTTCTCCAGCGAGGCTGCCCGAGGGGCCTCCTTCCCAAGGCGTTTGACGCTTCGTTTCTTCCCAAATTAGATGAAACCTGCATGAAAATGATCCTGTGATACCTAAATACATGCTAGTATAAACCGTTCAGGCTTATCGAGGCTGTAGAGGTGGCGGCACCACCCTAAAGTAGCCAACCTGAGTAACCATTTTCCGGCGCAAAACTTGCAGTTCATCATTGCTTCTTTGAAGAAATGTTTGGAATGATTTCGGGTCGAATCAAAGGCTGACATTTGGCACTAGAACAGAAAAAGTTTCCCTCATCCACCACCAATAAATAGATGTGATTTGCATGCTCCAAGGAGAGAAAAATTCTGGTCAAAAGACAACAAAAAAACCAACCTCAAATACTCGGTTTCTGCTGCCAGTAGAACCTCTCTCTCTCTCCACCGCAGCATTCAGCCACCAACATCATCACCGCTGAATTGAACACCTCCATCTCCATCACAAGAAACCGCTTGACCACCTCATATAGTGAGCGCGTCGCCAAGCCTCTCTCCTCTGCAACTTTTTTTCTTCCTTCACCAGCCACCATGCCCTCCACCAACGCCTATTAAGCCACCAGTCGTATCTCCTCGTCGCAGCCAAGCTTCCACCATAGGTCAACCTCCTTCCCCTTCCCTTTCTTCTTCTTCTTCTTCTTTTTCAGCAGATGCTCTACTGTTCACATTGCACAGTGGAGAGCAATCCACAGTTCATTAAAAAAAATTAAAAAATTCCAAAAATCTTTCTAAAATATTTTGTGATTTTCTCGTGTATTTTTCTATCTACTTTACATAATATTGGCTAGTATTTTTATATCGTAAAGATACAAATCTGGTATTAAAATACCTGGTTTTCATCAAAACATTGCAAAAAAAATTATAAAACAAAAAAATATTTTGTTTTCATGCATACGCCCAAGTCTCTCAAAGATAAAAAAAAATTATATCATTTTTTTATATACATAAAACAAAAAAATTAAAAAATATGTTTTAACATGTATTTTAGCTTTAATAACAAGTTTATTATAGCCATGAGAACTAGGCCAATATTTCAAAAAAATATTTTTCTTTTCTTTTAGTATCTAGGATTATGAATTTTTACATAAAACGTATTCCTGATATTAAAAAGGTAGTGGTTTTTTATAGACATTAGAACGGATAGGCTTTTACCCGATAAGATAAGGATCTTCTTACGAAGAAGGACTTTTCTGAAACCTTAGATAGACCAACAATTAGAAATATAATAACACCTTAGCTTTTTATCAGATAATCAAACAATGCAGCTTACCTTAGGTAAGGCGTATTTGGAGTGCTAATACCTTCCCTTTACACAACCAATCCCTGTACTCGATCTCTGAGATGAGTTAGAGTTCCTAGTGACCAAAATACTAAGTGGCGACTACCTTTCCCGCTTTCCAGTGATTAAAGACAAGGAATCCTTGTCTCCCCATATTTCTCAATTTCCAGATACTTACCTAAGACAGGAACATTCGTTGCAACGCCTCACACGTATGACAGTATTTTATTTTTTATTTTTTAAAATATGAACTGAATTCTATGCAAATTAAAACATTTAATTCTTTTTTTTTTTTATCTTTTTTGGTTTTTTATCATTTAAAAACATAAAACAAAAGCGCACACACACATCACTATTTTTACTCTCACACTCATAATTATATATTATAAAATAACAAAAAATCAAACACATTATACAATTCAAAAATTACAAAATAAACCCTAAAAATCTAGGAACTGTTGGGAAGTCTTCTGAACCACCAAAATAGTGGTGGCGCGTCCTCTCCACACACGGCAGCCACTGGCAGCGCGTGAAGGGGACTGGGTGGATCTGGAATGACTTCCTCCCTTCTTGCTTTCCTCGTCGGCGGTGACCTTCAAAACAAGAAAAACACAAGCAAACTTTCCGGTTCTTTCTCCTTTTTTAGATCTATTCTCGGTCTTCTTTCTTCCTCTTGATTTTCTGTTCTTTCCTTCTTCTTCAGATGGAAGATCTAATGGTTGTGGAGAAGGAAAGGTGTACGGCTTGTGGGGAATGGCTATGAGTTTGTGAGCTATTTGTGGTCAGTTGCAGAAGATGAAGAAAAGCGGGGGCTGTTTTAGCTGGTCTGTGGCCATTGTTGTTGAGGAGACCGAAGGAGAAGAAGACCCCACTGAAGGGAAGGCTTCGGTGTTAATAGTAGGTTTCTTTCAGGTTATGAGATGAAGAGATCGGGGAAGGTGGAGAGGCGGCTGTGGTTGAAGAGAGTGAGGGGGAAGATCTAGCTTAGTGTTATGGGTGGAATGGAAATGGCTTCCCCTATTACTGATCTTAGTCTTAATTTGGTTAATTGGTAGAGATTGCAATCAGATATCAATTGGAAAGATGAAGAAGAAGTGAAAATTGTATAGAAACAAGAAATGATTCACCCGAATCTCTCTCCATGCGTTTCTTGCATTACAATTTTTCTACGTAATTTCTATTTTGTTCCAACCAATTATATACACACACAATTTGGTTGTTCCGAAACTTAAGGGTAATATTCCTTATTATATCTGTCTCCTAATAATATTGCAAAATAAACTAAAATGGTGCGTTTAGTTGTTGGGTGAGTTCCCGCTCTGATCTTTGATTTAAATTCCCTCTGTTCCTATTATTGTTTGTCCCTCATCTTCATCTCATATAGTTTCATCAGTTACAGCATGTGACAAATCTTCCCCCATTGAAATAACTTTATTATCAAGGTTAAAGTGTGGAAAACGAGTTGTGATTTCCTCTGCATATTCCCAAGTAGCTTCTACAGGTGAGAAACCCCTCCAATGAATTAATATTTGAGTAGCGGCCTGATTCTTTCTCTTCACGATGCGTCTGTCCATTGTTGCTTGTGGTTGTAATACAGGGTTTGAAGGCATTTGTGGCAGGGTAGTCTGCACTGGTTGGCTCCCGACATGCCTCTTAAGTTGTGAAACGTGGAACACTGGGTGTATGGTCGAGGAAGGTGGAAGTTCTAGTTTGTACACCACGTTGCCAATCTTGTTGATCACCAGGTAAGGATCAAAGAACTTTGTTGATAATTTCAGTGATGATCTGTGGACTACTGATTTTTGCCTGTAGTGTTGGAGTTTAAGATAAACATAGTCCCCTATAGAGAAGCTCCTTTCGTTGCGCCTGTCATTAGCAGTTTGTGTCATCCTGTTCTAAGCAGCTTGTAGGTTCCTCTTGACTTGCTTAAGCATTTCTTTTTGCCTGGTTAGAATGTCATCAATTGATTCCACCGTAGAGTTTCTAGGACTATAAGGAACATGTATAGGAGGAGGAAACCCATATAGTATTTCATAAGGAGTGAGCTGAGTTGAAGAATGGAAATTGGTATTATAGCACCATTCTGCAAGTGATAGCCATCATGCCCACTAGTTTGGGTTGGTCCTTGTCATGCATCTGAGGTAGTTTTCAACATATTTATTTACGATCTCTGTCTGACCATCAGTTTGAGGGTGATATGCTGAGGAGAAGAGTAAGTTAACCCCTTGTATGGTGAACAATTCTTTCCAAAATTTGCTCAGAAATACTGGATCTCTATTGGTGACAACTGATGTTGGAAGACCATGTAATTTATACATATTATCTATAAATATCTTAGCCACTGTAGGTGCTGAATAAGGGTGGCTGAGGCTCATGAAATGAGCATATTTGTTGAAGCGATCAACTACCACCATAATGACATCCTTGCCTTCAGATTTAGGCAGCCCATCGATGAAATCCATACTGATATCAATGAATGGAGCATGAGGAATAAGTAGAGGTTGTAGTAGCCCTGGAGTGGCTACATTCTCATGCTTGTTTTGCTGACAGATTGAGCATGCTCACACAAACTATGGAACGTGTTTCTGTTGGCCCTTCTAGTAGAACAAACTTCCCACCCTTTTTGCAATGGCCATGCTTCCTGAGTGACCACCCACGGCTGAGTTGTGATATAAAGAGATTAACTTTCTGTGTATGTCTAAATCATGCCCCATCATAATTTTTCCCTTCCTCTGTAGGTGGCCATTGACCCATGTGTAGTGTGAATGTGATGTTGGAGAGGCTTGCAGGTCTTGAATGACAGTCAGTAAATGTGGATCCTTTTACCAAGATTGTGCAATCTCCTCTATAAGCTTGATAGAGACTGAGGAGACAACCAAGGAATAGAGTAATTGGCTTGAAGTTCGTGAGAGGGCATCAGCTTCCACATTGTCTTTCCCTTTTCTATATTTGATCTTATAGTTATACCCCCATTAATTTAATTAACCATTGGTGCTACATAGGAGTAACTATCTTTTGGTTTAGGAGATATTTAAGACTTACATGATTCGTGTGAATCTTAAAAAAGCCGCCCTAGGGGTAATGCTTCCATTTGTTGACTGCATGCAGTATAGCCAACATTTCCTTTTCATAAATAGACATGGCTTGCTGTTTAGGGCCTAGAGACTTGCTGATGTAGGCAATGGGATGCCCCTCTTGTATAAGTATTGCACCTATACCCACCATAAATGCGTCGGTCTCTACAATAAATAATTTATCTAGAGCTAGCAAAGATAATACTAGAGGAGTGGTCATCAACTCCTTGAGTAAGGTGAATGCAATAGTTGCTTATAGGTTCCAGCCAAAGGCATACTTTTTTAGGAGTTGTGTCAAGTGTTTGCAAATGGATCCGTATCCCTTGACAAATCTTCTATAGTAGCCAGTAAGCCCCAAAAACCCTCTGAGTTGCTGTAAGTTCCTAGGCAATGGCCACTCAATTATAGCTTTGACTTTGTTGGGGTCAGTAGCAACTCCATATTTAGATATAATATGGCCCAAGTATTCGACTTGTTCATTGCCAAAGCTACACTTACTTTCTTTTATCCTTAAGAGGTCGAAAACAGTCTGTAAATGTTCATAGTGAGCTGCAGATGTCTTGCTGTAGATTAATATGTCGTCGAAAAAAACCAAGATGAACTTCCTAGGGTGCTCTATAATCCACACAGAGTCGCCATGTGGAATCCTTCTTCTTAACCAACACTATTAGGGAGGCAAAAGGGCTATTGTTAGGCCTTATAATTCCACTTCCCAGCATTTCCTCTACCATTTTTTCGAGCACATCCTTCTGCAGCCCTGAGTACCTATATGGTCTCAAGTTAACGGGTTGACTCCCTTCCTTCAAGGGTATAACACGATCATGGCCCCTAGCTGAGGGTAGTCCTTCAGGCTCCTTAAAGAGGTCACTGTAATTCTCTAGCAATGTTGTTAACGTGGTATCCTGGTGGTGATGTTGCTTTAAGAGCGAGATCATCATCCTCCAAGACTTGTAGACTACATAAGTGAAGTTCTGCCACATGCTCTGGACTGTTTAATAACCCCTGCAGTTGTGCAAGCTCAATAGCTTGGAATTTGATTGGACTCTCTCCCTTCAGCAACACCCTCTGGCCCTGCCAATTAAAGGACATTCAAAGATGCTTGTAGTTACACAAAATGTCCCCTAGAATTGACAACCATTGAACACCTAACACCATGTCATAGTTACTCAAGTCCATGATGAAACGTTTGCTTCAAATCACACCCCTTATATCTCCCATTTCAGGCCCTTACACACTAAAGTACATGACATCTTCCCTCCATTGGCAGCTTGTATAGTTATAGGGGTGATGGTGGTTAAATTGTTCTGTAGTTTATGGGCTAATGAAGAGTTTAAGAAGTTGTAAGTGCTTCCCGAATCCACCAGAATGTGGAGAACCTGCTTCCCTATGACTTTCATCGTGTGGAACCCGATAGTCCCTTCTAAAGCATTTAATGAAATCTGGGGTATAGTTCTCCAGTTGGGCATCCCTCCTTACACTGCTCCTCTCCTCTAATTTCTTCCTCCTCGTCTATAATACTTAGAGAATACAACCTCTTGTTTTTGCACCTATGATCTGGGACAAATTTGTCATCACACCAGAAACACAACCCTTTTAATCTACGTTCTTCGAACTCTTGGTTTTTTATAGATTTGGTGGGTTTATTGGCAGTTTTGTTGAAAGAATTTTGAGCATTGTTATACACTGCATGGTTTTTTGTGGCAGGTTGTGGCTAGTGGTGGAGGCTGAGTGTTTTGGTGTAAATCCCGTATTTTGTCTGTGAGCTAAGGTGTTGGCATGCAATCTAGCAAGGTTGTAAGCTTGCCTCAGGTCTTTGGGTTCGAACATTTTGATAGTGTTTTTAATCTCCAATTCTAGACCCCCTAAGAATATAACTAAAGCTTGTTTCTCCCCTATGTCTGCCTTATTCCATAGAATGTCAAAATCGTGGATATAGTTTTCCAGTGTCCCTACTTGTTTCAGGTTAATCAGGTCTTCCATAGGGTCCTTCTGCCCTCCAAATCTTTAACACAAGGCTTTTACATACTCATCCCAACTTACTCTCTGGTTATTTAAGTTTCTCATAAAATTTTGGTGTCAATATAGAGCTATGCCATGTAAATAATAAGAAGCAAGTTTCAGTTTCTCAAAATCCTCAATTTCAAAGTACTGATTGCATTTATACAACCATCTATGCACATCATCCCTTCCGAATACTGGAAAGAGGTGTTTTGGCCTGTGTACCTTATAAGCAGCTGGTCTTCCCTCATTCAAATAGATAGGTTTGCCTGTTGATTCATTCTGATGAACCGTTTGCTTTTCCCTGCCCTGACTTGATTCCCTTACAGCAAATGGAATCCTTTGCATGACAAACTCCAATTATTGCGCCAAACCACTAAGCAAATTCTTTATGTCTTCGATCTAAGTTCCATGACAGTCTATGGTAGTGTCCAACTTCTAGCCTTGTTCTTTCACGAGAGTAACGAGCAATTCATACTTGTGGTTGGTTTCTCTTTTTGTTAGTTCAATGGACTCCCCAAGCCTTTTTATCTCTGCAGTTCGTGTTTCTAGCGTCGTAGCCTTAGCCAAGGAAGGTTAGCTCTGATACCAGTTGTTATGGGTGGAATGGAAATGGCTTCCCCTGTTACTGATCTCAGTCTTAATTTGGTTAATTGGTGGATATCGCAATTAGATATCAATTTGATAGATGAAGAAGAAGAAGTGAAAATTGTATAGAAACAAGAAATGATTCACCTGAATTTCTCTTCATGCGTTTCTTACATTACAATTTTTCAACATAATTTCTATTCTGTTGCAACCAATTAAATACACACATAATTTGGTTGTTCCGAAACTTAAGGGTAATATTCCTTATTACATGTGTATCCTAATAATATTGCAAAATAAACTAAAACGGTGTGTTTAGTCGTTGGGTGCGTTCCCGCTCTGATCTTTGATTTAAATTCCCCATGTTCCTGTTATTGTTTGTCCCTCGTCTTCATCTCCTGTAGTTTCATCAGTTACAGCATATGACATTTGGTTTTGGCAAAGAGAGGGGGTTGTCCGAGAGATGGAATGTGGACCAGCTGGGAAAGGGAGAAGAACTGAAATGGTAGGGGGTCCTTGGCTCTCTGGTTCTGGGAGAGCAAAAAAACCAAGGACCCCGGGGGATGGCGGTTTCGTTTCCAAAACAAATAAGAGTGGGGGGTTTGCGACTCCTTTGGCTTCAAGAGGGGAAGCGGCGGCTGCCTTCCTTTGGCTAGTTTTGGGAGACAAACCCAAAGGAAAAGGGGGCGACGGTTTGAAGGTTTAGGTTTAGGGTTTTTTGTGTTTCTTTTATTTTTCAGAATTGCCTTTTCTTTCGTGTATGTTGTGATCTCTATTTATAAAGAAAATGGCTTAGTCCCTAAAGCACATTGGTCCCTCAACTTCTTTATTTTTTGTAAATTTTAATTTTTCTTAATTTTTTATATTTTTTTTAAAATGAGAAATATCAACATCGAGTCAATGAAGAAAATCAATGATTTTAAAAATAATGTATGAAAAGTCGAACGCGTGCGAAAGACTTTTGAAAATTTAAATTCTTTTGAAATGATGCTGAAAATGATAAAAAAGATGCAAATATATTTAAAAAACATATTTTTTTTTATTTTCGTTGTTTTTCGCTATTTTTGAATTTTAAAAAAGAAATTTATAAAAAAAAGGTAAAAAATTGGGTGGCAACAAAAATCATGCAAGGAATTGGAATCCGGCCTTCAATCACTTCAATTTTTATTTAAACTTCTAATTTTTTTGTCAAAATAGGTTTGAGTACCAAAACTAAATTCTATGATTAAAACCTATTGTAAAAATGTTATTGATACAAAAAACACTAAATTACTTGAAAATTAACTCACTTGCTTAGATTTAATAATATTATTAAAATATTTTTAATATTTTTTTAAAAAATTAATATTAACCCACTATAAATTACATTTGAATATGCCAGTGTGTATATATATTGCCGGTTCACTTTTGTGGTCGATTCTAGCTACACATGTATAAACTTTTTCAATTAATCATTTTCATAAGCATTAATTTCATTGCATTATTTTCAACGACAAGACACCGTCATCAACCAGCAGCTAGCCCCATCTCTTGTATTGGGCTGATGGGATACTGATTGATGACCCATTTCAATGATTTTTGCAT
>Ga0325411_1005881_pt1 | contig 13535 bp, 6 predicted proteins | sample PopdelMetagenome_13_FD_206181 | JGI IMG/M metagenome (GOLD analysis project Ga0325411, IMG submission 206181) | Populus deltoides microbial communities from Bellville, Georgia, United States - Xylem-PdIQD-R4 | ecosystem: Host-associated > Plants > Phyllosphere > Stem > Wood/Secondary xylem... | reverse complement strand
TAGCTCCTCAAGTAAATCAATCCAGAAGGTCAAGGAAGGCAGCCACCAACCTCAAGCCACCAACCTCAAACCACCAACCACAAACCAGCTGCCAACCACCAGCCACTAGCCACCAGCTGCCTTCACATTACCACCATCTCTTGATGTTCACACTTGAACTTTGATTTTTCTTACTTACAATTTGTGTATAAATAGGCAGCTAAGTTCATGATATTAGAAGAGCCAAGAGAGAGGGAGAGGGAGTGCAGTAGAATCAAAGAAAGAAGGGTGGCAGCCATAAGAGAAGAAACACAAACTCTCCCCTCTACAAATCAGAAATCATGTATTCTTTCATCTTTAGGAGTAGTTGTTCAATAGATATGCAAGGCTAAGCTCATTTTCTTGGTTGCAAGGACGCAAACACCTTCAGATTTCAAGAACTGTGAGATTTATTCTTCCATTTATTTTTGGTTTGTATTATGAATGAGTATGTTTGTTTTCCTATGCATATTTCGTATGATTGTTTATCTTAATTGCTAGAGCGGACTCTAAGTTATTATTGTGAACAATCTATTGCTAAGTTTGATATCAAAACCGGAGTTGTGATATATAAACTTGTGAAGCAACTAAGCTTGGTAATTGTAGCGGAACTACGTTATTAAACTTAGGGAGAACATTCGATCAAAGCAACACAAGCTGACAACTTGGTTGTTAAGATTAATGAATTTATCTAGATCTTAAGGCTGCCATTGGATTAAATCATTAGTGCGAACACTGTGATTATTTGTTGGTTAGGGTTAGTTATATGGCGGATCCGTTAATTAACCAATGTTAAGAAAAGATAAAAATTCAGAATATAAGCTGAAGTTTCGTTTCAAGGATCGGTTCTGATTTCTGTAGGTGGATGTGTGCTTGCAACCAAGGTTTGTTTTCTTGATATATTTCAGTTTTAATTGATTTTGTTTGTTAGTTTAATTTCTACCATAGTTTAAGATCATTGCAAATCAAACCCCCCCAATTACATAACGTATAGCATAAAAATCTGAACTAAACCTTCCTCGTGGGATCGACCCCTTGCTTGCTTTATACTATCTTGTGTGTTTTAAGCTAGGGTAATTAATTTGTGCGACCGCGACATCGCAACACAAATCTTCATATATCTTTTGTGAGCACTATGGTTCTAACCTCTTAATCGTTTTTTCTTCATCTTAGAATACAAAATAAATTTTTCTATCTAAATTTTTATATTTTTAAATTACATAATATTTACATAATTTTATAAGAAACCTCAAGTTATATTCGAGGGGATTTAAATAAGAAAAGAATTTTACAACCTAGAAGAAAAATAGAGAAAAAGACAGAACACACAAGTCTTATTTATTATTACAACTATTCAACCATAAAAACTCAATCACATTGTTCTTTAATATTCAAAACCATTCATCATGAATAATAACATATTAATATGCATAATAAAGTTATTTCATGTTTCAATTCTAATTGTTGGCTTCATATGGAATTTTTAAAATGATATTTCTAACATTTGGAAATATTAAATCAAATTCAATTTCATAATTTCCCAAGCATTATAAATTTTATTTAATACAAATTTTCTTTGAAAAATAATTTTTAGAATTTAATAAGAAAATTCATCATATTAAAATTCTTATTAATACCCTAAACTATTTTAGGATCAAATAAATAAATTTTTATGCCTTCAAAACTCTCTTAATTTTAGAAAAACTTTTTTTTTTTTGAAAATCCTAATCCTAGGATATTGCAAAACAAAAAAAAGTTTTAATTAAACATTTTAATTCAATCATTAGGAAAATTAATAATAATAATAATTATAACTTAACCACTGGGAAGTAAACAAGCCACGAAAGCCGCATCACAATCATCATCTGTCCTAAGTTGAATGATTAGCTCTAATATCAATATGTAAATGCATGGGCCTTTGAATATGTGTTGAGCATGCACGTACGAGAATTTATAAAAAGGATGAACACCGACTCCAACTTAAAAGTCTAGATTGTTGGGTTAAATGTTTTTTTCTTAATGATACACGCAACATTAATAAAAATGAGGATTTACTAAAAATGTTTTAATGTTCGAATAATTCTTATTATAATATCTATGAATGTTTAGCATTGGAAAGATATCCTTGTAATTTTGTATTTAATTAACGAATACTTTAGTATTTTCTATTGAAATTATTGTATAGATAATTATATAAATGCTAAAAGTAATTTTTCTTGGAACGTTTTATTGAAATTTTAAATGGTTTTAAGATTTCTAGCTCCACCACTACATGTTAGTCTATATGCAATAGCTAAACCATGTTAATTCCGTAGGTAATCTTTGATAAGTCTAGTTTTATTTCTCTTTTAGGAAAAGGTAGGAGGTTAATCTTTCTTTACTTTTTCGGTACGAGGGTATGACCTCATATGGAACCATGGATGCTGGCACAAATTAGAAGCTCAAAACGTCCAAATGCTTTGTTGAAATGGAAACGGATGTGATCATATTCTTAGACTAATGGGCCCAATTTCACGAGGATGAAGAAGTTGGAGAGTGATACCACTTCTTAAAAGATTAGGCCTAGTTGCTAGAATCAGCGAGGGATGAGAATGCACGCAAAGTTGTCTATCCTCCCACGTAGCTTTCAGACCTTTTATTTTTTAGCCCCTCCAAGGGGCCCCAGCTTGCCTTCTCCATATCCCATCAAGCTGGATAGCCATACAATATCTTCAATTTGGATAAGATGTCTAGCTGTCTAGTGTGCTTTCCTTCACCTCTAAATAATTTGTTTATTCATGAATCTGAATCTAATGTTGACAAGTGAAGTGTTAGAGACAAATAATAAACACAAGAGTCGAGAATTACAAAGACAAAGGCGGGAAGAGAGATGATCTGGGGAATGCGTAAGCACCAATTCATAGTCAGGTAGCATTTTCCAACAAACATAGTGATTTCAATATGTCTAATATTAGTAAGTCCTCTTCTCTCGAATTACAGGCTCCAAAACTAGTTCCATTATTACAACAATGGCCTCTCTTAGGCCTTCTTCAGTCAAAGGGGACCCCATTCAGTTCTCACCCTTTTCAGCCATCACCAATTCATTCACGGGCTTCCACAGAAATTGGCTTAGTTTGAGAACAGTAAGCTCTTTTCTCTCAGCCTCTACATATATACTTGATTGTTTATTTGTGAATCTTTGATGATCAAGGATACCAGTTTTCCTGTTCTCTGACTTTTCTTTTATTAGGAGAAGCTGGGGAGAGTTGACAATACTTGGTTGCGGTTATCACCTTCACTTAAGTAAGTTCATGCATGTACTTTTTAAGTATTGTGATTGATAGAAACTAATGCTTTTTAATAAATTAATTATTTAATGCCTTGGTTATCCACTGCTTAATTAAGTGTTTGCTATATGGCTTTAGCTACCTATCAGTTTTGAATGAAGTGTTCTTGTTCTCTAAATAATGAATATAGCAATGACTATGCCTGTTAATTAACTTAAAATTAGAAAACGAAACCCAAGTTTCTGAAGTTTTCCTTAGGTTTTTAGCAATTGGGACTTTTGTTTTTACTTCAATTATTTGCATTTAGCTTCTGGTAGACAATTTTGTCAGCTTTCTTTTACCCCCAAAAAAACAAAAAAACAAAAATTGTCAGCTTTCTACAAATGCCAGTAAGGAATCTTAGTTATTCTGTTAGGTGTTTCACTTGTTTACTTTAGCCAGGTTTAACTCATTTTGTCCTGCTCCTTCACACTATCACATATCAAACTAATTGTTTGTCCATTTTTCCTCCTCTTCTACCCCCCAAATGGTAGGGTTAATTTCCCCTGGTTGCTGACATTGATTCTCGGTGCTTGTGACCATACAAGGTTATAGATTCCCTTCTTTCTGCTTTAAAATGAATTTTTTTATGAAACAACCATCATATGATTTCACAAAACTCTTGAATGTTGAAGGTATTCTTGGTCAGAGTAAATCTTATGACATTTTGAAGAATATCTACAACTTAAGAGTAAATAGTACACCTGCAATTTACAGATAATGTATAGAGTAAGCAAGCGTAACCTTTGCTGGTGATGCTAAAGTTAGTGATGCCTCCATGTTCCTTCGATAAACTGCGTTGAGTTTGTTATTGTGGATTCTAACATTTAAGGCACATTCTTTGTGTTGAAGAACCACTTCAACCCAAAAACTTAAGCTATTGAGTGAGGCCTGAGAATTGTTTTATATTACTCTTTTGCTATTTCAATGATCACTTTTCTTCATTGTCAGGGAGAAATCAGTTCTGAGATTGGATGCTTCGAGCATTTCTGCCGGACTTGCTCAAGAACTTAAAAGGTTTAAAATACAGAATATGTCCGAAACCGATGGCAGGGTGGACTTCTTTGACGAGATGAAACAGAGGTTTCTGAGTTTCAAGAAGCAAAAGTATTTGTAAGTATAAGATAACAAGCAATGAGGGCTTTGAGAAAGTCTGTTTGCTTTTTCATCCTTCTGTTGTCCTGTGCTGTTGAACAGGGGAGAAGTGGAGCATTTCAAAACTCTTGCTGAAGCGCAATCACCAAAGGTGTTAAAAACAACTTGTTTGCTTTAGAATTTTTAATGTTTTTGCTGTCCTTCATTTCTGCCATTCTTTAATGCAAGTAGAAGCTATGTAGTTATTCAAACTGACAAATTGAACAGTTTATGGTGATTGCTTGCGTGGACTCTAGGGTATGCCCCTCTAATATCCTTGGATTTCAACCTGGAGAAGCTTTTATGGTTCGAAATGTTGCAAATCTTGTCCCCCCTCTCGAGGTAAGGTCAACTGAGCTTAACTTCAATATTGCCTTGCAAATTTAACTGGCTTAATTTTCTGTTTTGCACAGAACGGACGGACAGAAACTAATGCTGCCCTTGAATTCGCTGTAAAAACTCTTCAAGTTAGTGCTAAGGCCATCATATACTAGTATTTTATGTTTCATATTTTTCTGCAAATGTACTTATATCTGATTATGCAAAGTGGTTGGTGCACCCTGCAGGTGCAAAATGTATTCGTCATTGGCCATAGTTGCTGTGCAGGAATTCAAACGCTAATGACCATGCAAGATGATGAGAACTCCAGGTTTAACAACTCATGTTCTTTCTCGTGATGAATATGAATTTCAGATATTTTATCTTAATATATCTCGAGAGTTTTTCTTCATCTTTCAACATTCATGTCATGTAGCTTCACCGAGAAGTGGGTTGCTAATGCAAAAGTTGCAAAGTTAAGAACGAAAGAAGCAATTCACCTTAGCTTTGATCAACAATGCAAACATTGTGAGAAGGTATGCTCCTTTTCCATGATAGAACAGAATTCGAACTGCCTTGTCAGCTATTCTTACAACAGGTGCCATTTTTCCAGCCTATTTAAAATCCACTTTCTCACAAGACTTTATTGAATTGGGAGAATCCCGACTGCAATCCTAGACCCTTGAAGGGTTGTCTTGTTATAAGCATCCAATCTACTATATAGAAAAACAAGAGGGGAAAAATAATTACCTGGTGTTTCATTCTATTAAACTGTTAATTTTATCTTGGTCGCCATTAAAATGATCCTTTTTCAATTTTTACAGGAATCAATCAATTGTTCACTACTAAACTTGCTAACATATCCGTGGATTGAAGAAAGGGTGAGGAAAGGGACACTTTCTCTTCAAGGGGGATACTATGATTTTTTGAGATGCACGTTTGAGATTTGGACCCTTGATTTCAAAGAAAGCAATGTTAGCCATGGAAGCAGAATATCAGTGAAAGATAAAGCGTTTTGGTGCTAGTTATTCACATATTTTCGTCATCCCACAGAGGCATAGATCGGAGTCTCTGCTGATGTATATGATCTGTGTGCTATATAACGGGAACCAGCAGTAAATATTGCTGCTCTATAGATGTAAATAAGTTGGCTGTTTAGATGGGCACTTAATTTAAAGGGGGGAAAATAAGTTAGTTGTTTGGATGGAGAATTGATTTAAATAAAAAATAAGTCATCTCTTTGGATGAGGACTTGTTTTTAAAGAAAAATAAGTTAGTCACTTGGAAAAAGGCTTGATTGAAATGAAAAATAAATCAACTGTTTGTACATAGACTTAATTTAAAAAGAAAATAAGTTAGTTGTTTAGATGAGAACTTAATTTAAATGAAAAAAATAAGTTAATCGTTTGGAAGGGAAGTGGTTTGAAAGAAAAATAAGTCATTTGTCTAGATAGAGACTCGATTTAAGAGAAGAAAAATTATAAGTCAGTTGTTTTGAGCAAGAACTTAATTTAAATAAAAACAATAAGTCAATCCAACTTAATTTAAATTAAATAAAAACAATAAGTCAGTTGTTGGACGGGGACTTGATCAAATGAAGAATAAATTTGTCGACATGGACTTGGTTGGATGAATGGAAATAAAGCCACTAGGATAAAGACTTGATTGATTTATGAAATAAAAAAATAATAAGATATAATGATTAAATTGAGTGAGGGCTTGATTGAATGAATATCTAAGTCAGCCATTTGGATGAGAATAAATTTATTGTTTGCTGTTAAATTTTATTGAAAAATTTAGGATTAAAATTGAGGATATTTCATTTATATGGAATAACATAATTTTAAGGGTTATAATATGATTATAAGAGTTATTCTTCTTATTTATTAAATTTGAAAGTGAATATTCAGTATTTCATTTATTATTATATATGTTACACATTTATTTTGACCTCTTAGACAACATTGACTTTGTCCTTCTATTCATTAATTTTGTTATAGGTATAAATCTCATATATGAAATGTCATAATCTTATTTTTATATTTTAATTTATTCTTATATGTAAGTTTGATGTAAAAACTCCTAAAAATCATTTTGGTACTTTTTTAAGGAATTTTTAATATATTATGTGTTATGTATGTAATTAAATTGAAAATTATAAAATTATTATTGAACAATTATGAAGTTGTTAGGATTTGTACCAAAATAATGTTGTGATATCATTATTTAGAAAAATGTTAAAATTATCGAGGTTAAGCTTGAGGTTACTTGTATTGTAATGAGTTATAATGTGACGTGGTTATATGCAAGAAATAGAAAATTCAATAACACCACAAAAAATAATTTTTTTAATTAATATTTGAGGTATGAAATTTACAATATAATGCATATTTCTGGTATTAAATTAAATGAATTAATAAAAAATAAATGTTATGAATTAATTATAAACTTTAATAATTAGAGGTATAAAATTACACTGTAAAGTATATCTCCAGATATTAAAAATATAAAGTAGAAATAAATATACCATTAAAATTTAGACTTTAAAATCGTTAGGTTTTAGCATGATAAGATAGGAATCTCTTTACCGATGAGAACCTTTTTTAACCTTAGATGGACCAATGAATAGAAACATAATTTAGAAAAACAATCAATTAATAATACAACTTATTATAGGTAAGGTACATTAAGGGTGATACGTCTTTCTCATGTACAATTAGTCCTCTTATCCAAAATCTTGCTAACTAATAGATTTCAATCAATAATGCAGCTTACCATATGTAGAATACACTAGGGGTGATCTGTCTTTTTCCATGTACAATTAGTCTCTTATCTAGACTCTTGCAAATAATAGGTTTCTTAGTGATCATAATATCAAGTGGTGACTCATGAACCTTTCAAAATCATGATTTTATGATTAATCCCAACACATTCAAAACCCCTTCGATCTCAAAGGAAAACCCGTCATTTGACATCGTGCACGCCACGACAATATAACAACTTCATATGAAACTTTCTAGTTGGACTAAACTTTGTTGATTATTTGTATATTGTGCCCAATTTGTTTGTTGGTCTAGGTGATTTAATTTTAGCATGCATTTTCCTACATATTGTTGATGCATAAATACATTCAATATGGATTTATGCCTTCATGCATTTTAATTTTATAAGTATTAAAATATTGTTGGTCACGGTCTGATAGGGACTCACTGTTGTTGCTAGCGTTGAGTGGGGCTGACTACAACCATTGATGAGAAGAAATAGTCTGATATTGCTCACGGTGGTTGCTACTCAAGCAACTGAAATAATTGTTGTCGGTGCTGATAAGAGAAGGTTGTTGCTAGGAGTGCAGGGGTGTAGTTGGTGCAGGTGATTGGTGCTTTCAGTGAGGAGGTAACAATGTGTGACCTATGGCCAAGATGGAGGAACATCTCTACTGTTGTTGGCTTGAGCTTGCTCATGGTTGCTAGAGCTGAGGATGACGCTGCTACTATTGTTGATGCATGCTCACGGTGGTTGAGGAATTGTGACTGTCGATGATGGTTACGTGCTGGTGCAAAATGAGGAGAAGAGAAAGGTTGAAATTGGCTTTCTGAAGGTGATGAAGGGTCGCCTCTAGTGTTTTTTTTTTTTTTTTTATATGAACAAGAGGAAAAGCAACGTGTATGGTTGGATTGTTGATGCAATGGGAGGTGGTTTTTTTTTTTTTTTTAATTGTGCTTTCCCTTGATATATGCGCTGAGATCTGTATTAATAATACAAGAATCCCATAATATATGAAAAATAAAATCTTAATTAAACTCATTTTTTTAAAAAAAATTAAAATTTGATTAAAATTTAAAATAAAATTTAAAAATGAATAATTATTATTATGATCATGATAATCTTTTTAAGCTAAAGATTAGGAGATAATGACAAAAACATATTATAGTTTTTAATTTTTATACAAGTTGATAAATTATATCTTTAACCGAAATGAATCCATGATATTTTAATTTTAAACTTTAATCTTTTTAAATTTAAATTAAAAGCAAATGAATAAGTTATAACAGAAAAATGAGTCAAATTTCTGGTCATGATTTGTTTTCCTGCAAGTCTAGTATCGTTAAGTTAGCTACTCTACTCCTCGTCAAGTAAATCATGTGATTTCAGTTGCCAGCATATATAAACGCCCAGAACCACCAACACAAGAAATCCAGCACAACAATCGTGCGACTATTCCTTTAAGTTTATTCTCACGCTTTTATCCCTTTTTTCTTACCTCTCTTCTCTCCATCTCACCAACTTAAATATTAAGGGTTCCATAACTTCAAAGAGGATTTGTTTTCCATGAGAACTTAGCAAGAAAGCCCATACTACATCTTGCTCCACAAGTAGTTGTAAGAACCAAAGATCCATTTCAACTTTCAATGACTTCGTCACCATACATTAAAACGAAATAAATAGCGTGCAATCTTTTGTTGTTTCTGAGATTAATTAGGATGATTAAGAGGAATCTTAGAAAAATGACGCATGTGGGCAAATGTTTTTCTTTTTGGAACTAACGGGTTGTTCTTCATATGTTGAAAAAATATTTTTCTCAAATCCAGGTTATAAATTAAAGTTAATAGATGAGATTTCCTTCGTACTAGATAAAATGTATTTACAATGTTTTTCAACTCTAAACAAATGTTTTTCAAAAGAAGAAGAAATTATATAAAAATTAAAGAATTATAGTTTCAATCGTGACTAATTGAGAGCGACCCTTTTGGCCAATATTAGCATGTTACACGATCACTTTCCAAGCATAATAAATAATCTTTATGAACAGAATTTCAGATGAATATAGGTCAAGTTTATAAGTAATCCGATAATTTTAATTTATTTTTTAACAAATCCTTAGACATTAATCAGAAGTTAGGACTGCTCAGATACGAAAGTGCCCTCCTTGAACCCCACGATTTGCTTGTTGACCCTTACTTAACGTGGCATCCAAGTTTAGTATTTTAGCCGTGGAAAGAGGGTTGATGACACCCCGGTTCCTTTTTCATGCAGGATCTCACTTTCGGCTTCTGTTGCCTATCCTGTTCCTTTGTTTCTTTTAAGCTACCTAATTTGGTAGTTCTGCATTAAACCCAACACATACAAAAAAGGCTTCTGCTTGTAATTCAAGTATTGCCATGCTATTGCTTTGCTGCGGTATGGATCATGTTCAAAACGATTTTTATTCCAAGCGGTGTCCCAAGGCACTTCCACCGTCTATTGCTTGGTATATTGGACACTTTCCACTTTAATGCTGTAATTAATAACCCTCGATCCCTGGTTTCTAAAGAGAAAAATGTGAGGCATGTATATATTTTGGTGGAATTTTTTTTCCTGCTAAAGCATGCAATTTGATCAAGAACCACATCCATGTAGAATCATTTGTTTATCTTGTGCCCTGTTGGTACGTGTGTGCATTGCCACGACGAGGTCATGGATTCGATGGCTGATATAGAGAGAATCTTTGTCTTTCAGATTAGGGTATTTTTTATTCATGTTCATGATATATATATATATATATATATATATATATATATATATATATATAGGCTAACAAGTTATGGTGGCCAGTGCATCGATCGTTTGAAATAAAATTAATTGTTCAAAAGAAAATAATTGCACCGAGTAAAAACGCAACTTACACTTGGAGATACGGTAATGTTATTAATTATTCTCCTATTCTCGGCAAAGAAATTAAAACATAGTTCTGAAAATGATCCTTGTATATATATTTTTTATTTAAAAAATATATATATATACACATCAACATATCAATACTATAAAAATATTAATTTAAGTCGAATACAGTTGCAAAAGCAAAAATAATCCGCGATTACTAATTGCTCGTTATATAGGCAAAGAAAGTAAAAACAGCCCTGCACTTGCAGGTAGAAGAAGAAAGTGTGTGTGTGTCATGTGCGAGAGGGTCCACCATGATATTTACCTTGACATTTTCATTGGTTAAAGGTTGGAGCAATCCCCATCCGACTTTGTCTTATATTAGAGCCAACACAAATGAAAATGTGCTTGCTAAGCAAAAATGATTAAAAGCCTTGAATTCTCCTTCAATAAAGTCTTCCATGAAGATTAACCCCATCTGTGTAGATAACGTACAGCATGAAAGGAAATCGAAGCTCAACCGTTCTTGTCAAAGTATGTGAGCTGAGGAGTTTGAAATTTATTAATGGAGAGTGACCATAGGTGCCCTTCCCTTCCCTTCCCAGGGCCAACTTGCTTTAGAAGACAACATGCGCTCTCTCAATTACTAGAAAGAGAAATTGGAGAGCCCATGGTGAAAGATTGTAGAGAGAGAGTGGTATTAAACAGTGACTAGATGGATGGATACATAAAGTTGATGCCCCCATAGCCAAAAGATAGAACATCAACAAGTCAATATCAATCCACTCGGTCGGGAGGCTCCCCAACTTGCAAGGCTTTAAGACGAGAGAGAAAGAAAATACCCGAACCAGACAATTCATGGCGGTGTGTGTCTGTCTGTCTAGTCTAGGCTATGTAGGGTTTAGCCGAACCATAAAAACCAACACCAACACCCCCATTCTTCTTTGACCAAACACCCCCCCTCGCTCATGCGTGTATATTTCTAGTGGGCCCTACTTCCCAACCAGCGGCGCCATCAGTCTTTACTTGGTCTCCAAGCTCATCCAGCTCCCTCTCTCCCCAATTTTTATCACTCTATAAACGAATCCGAACACCATGCTGTTCACTTCTCCCTCTCTCCATCGCCCCTTTTCTTGCTTCGATCTCGTGTTTTTTATTCTCCTTGACAAACTAAACATCCAAATTTAAATCCCCACCAATCACAGCCCATACTCGTCCCCCCCAAAAAAATAAAAAAAAAACCAAACTAATAGTAAATATTAAATGAACATGAAAGGTGAATACGTAGAACGTCATCAAGCAAAGCATGAAAATACTCCAAACATGTTCTCCGAGCCCAACCCTCACCACCAACACCTTCCCTTTTCCCAACACTTTCAACTCTCTCGTGAATCCGAAGAGGAAGATACTCGTAGTACTGGTGCCGCCACAACACCAAATCCCATCCCCACCTCTCAAAAACTCAACGAATTCAACAGCAGCGGTGGCACTGATGGTGCTACTATTGAAGTAGTTCGTCGGCCAAGAGGCAGACCGCCCGGTTCAAAGAACAAACCCAAACCACCCGTTATTATAACCCGGGAACCTGAACCAGCTATGAGTCCTTACATCCTAGAGGTCCCGGGTGGAAACGACGTCGTTGAAGCCCTATCCCGTTTCTGTCGGCGAAAAAACATGGGAATCTGCGTTCTTACAGGAACCGGCACGGTCGCTAACGTCACGCTGCGTCAGCCATCGACAACACCAGGAACTACTATCACTTTTCATGGAAGATTTGATATTTTGTCAATTTCGGCGACTTTTTTGCCTCAAACAACGTCCTTTCCACTGCCTAATAGTTTTACCATTTCACTTGCGGGTCCACAGGGGCAGATCGTCGGAGGGATTGTTGCTGGAGGTTTGGTGGCTGCTGGTACTGTTTTTGTTGTAGCGGCTTCGTTTAATAATCCGAGTTATCACCGGTTGCAGGTTGAGGAGGAAGGGAGGAATTCTGGGTCTGGTGGTGGTGGGGAAGGGCGATCACCTGTGTCGGGTGCAGGTGGGGGAGAAAGTGGACACGCGGCAAGTGGAGGAGGAGGAGGAGGAGAGTCTTGTGGGATGGCTATGTATAGTTGTCATTTGCCTGCTAATGATGTTATTTGGGCGCCCAGCGCCAGGCAGCCGCCACCATCGCCTTATTAATGTGAATTATCATGTAGATGATCAGGGTCAATCAATATTTTATTTCAGCTTTTAGGAAGTTTGATTATGAAGAATTTATTTTCTTTTTTTTTAATTTTGAGTTTTTCTCTGTATATGTTAACCAAGTCGTTAAGTAGCTATTTTAGTTTCAATGGAACGAAAGAGGAGCAGTGCTGCTAGTTTTCTTTCCTTTTAGCGAAGTGGCAATGTTCCTTTTTTTTCTTTTAAAGAAATGGGAAGTGAAGTGCATAAAGAAACTGACTGGTGTGGTGTAAGAGGGCGGCATGCATGTCAAAATCATGAGTAACTTCTGTTTTACATGGTGGGGATTTACCGAGGGCATGTTTGCTTCGAAGTTTGATAGTGAAGCAATTTATCTCCGCCATCTGCTGCGGTAGATATGAGCTGGTTGTTGCTTTCTGCTCTAAAGGAACTGCACCGCTGGATAAAAAGATGATGGTTCCGCTCGATTGATATTTTGCCGCTTAGGTTCTTGATTAAAATGAAGCGTATGCCAGTAGAGAACGGGGCTAGGGCTGATGCTTTTATCCGATACTTTTTTTCTTTCTCTTCCCGTCTTTTCTTCTTTGATCCATTTGTACTTTGTTTTGTCTCTTTCTATCTGCTGGCTTTTTTTTTTTTTTATTTGGCCTTTTACGAAAACAAAAATATAATGAAAACCAATTTTGGCCCCCCCCCCCCCCCCCCCAAAATTGATGCCCTGTATGTTTAAGCAGTTTCTCACTATAAAGACAATTGCGCTTCAATTTCTAGCCCGGAATGGTTAGATATTAACTAAGATTAATTTTTTAAAAAAAATTTAAGGTGTTGTTATCATGATTTTTAGTGAAAATGTTTTAAATATTTAAATAATCTAGTTAATTTGACATGTTCAATGATAACCTAAAAAATTATTAAAAATATATTTTGGTTAAAAAC
>Ga0325411_1005879_pt1 | contig 13538 bp, 7 predicted proteins | sample PopdelMetagenome_13_FD_206181 | JGI IMG/M metagenome (GOLD analysis project Ga0325411, IMG submission 206181) | Populus deltoides microbial communities from Bellville, Georgia, United States - Xylem-PdIQD-R4 | ecosystem: Host-associated > Plants > Phyllosphere > Stem > Wood/Secondary xylem... | reverse complement strand
GTGGAATGGCTCTTCTTCCACGAGTAGTAATAGTTCAACAAAGGACATGATTTACTGATTTAAAAAGACGCAGTACATTAAATGGATTTCAAAACTCGGAAACATACGGACAACGGAAAGTGCTACAGGAAACAATCGTTTGTGCTGCTACTACTGATGCAAAAAGGCGAGGATCGTGAACGAAGAATTGAGTAGAGAGATACTCATTGCATCTATTATAAAATTTGATATGAAAAGGATTAAAAAAAATTGATTGGTTCATTCTGGATGTTTGGATTAATGAGTTTCGAATCCATAAAATTAAACTTTTATATACTATTTAGATTATATCTAAAGCTACAAATAGAGTTTTGTTATGATTCAAATTGAATTAAAAACTAAACATTTCAAACTTTTCATCCATGATATATTTAGTAACTCATCAAGACGTGAGAGAATGACGTGTTTAAAATCAGGTTTGAAAATCTACAAGCAAACAATTTTTATTGTGCTAGGATTCTTTATACAGCAGTAACGATCCTTCTTTTAAATGGAAAGATTTTGACACTTTTGACAACATTGAAGGTTTTATTTTGCAAGGAAACAAAATTGGCAGCTTTGTTTTGCAAAGAATCCTTAATTTTGATATCAAGTTGGTAGCTTGCGGATTGTATAAAGAGAAAAGTAGTTTCATGCTTATTTTTTTTAATTCGTAATTTTATATTAACAAACATAATTTTTAATCTGACTATTTAATGAGACTGAAATTCTTCCAGATTTTAAAGGCCTTGTTACTTATAGGGTTAAAATTTTATAGTAATCACATATTAGGAAGGCTGTGTGATAAAGTCCAGAAGCTACTATGTGAGATTTATATTATTTTCTTAGTTAGTTTATGATATTTTTTTATTTGGATTAGTACTCTTATATTATTTTCCACACTTTTTAAGATTTTTTTTACCTATTATAAGTATGATTATTTTCAGAATAATATTTTGTGTGCTTGTATGAAAATTGATCATACCTATTGGTTCTTCATTGAATTGACTTTAATTTATCAAAGATCATCTATCTTTGTGGTGTTCTACCTTATATTTCTGGTTCACGATTCCTTATAATTGTTGGGTTAGGGTCTTCATTCCAATAACTTCGGTGTCTTGGTTCAGGTAATCATTGTGTCAAGTTTTTGTTATCTTTAAAAATGATTTTATCTTTCCAGAATTTGTTCTTTCTTGCATGTGGAATCAAGGGTTTTTACCTTTCGGGTTTGCATAAACTATCTTTAAGGTATCCAAGTGATTTGCATTCTTGTTTTTCAGTTGACATACTTGATTCTCTAACATAACAATTCTCTAAGTTAACTAACAAGGATGTTTTGGAAACCATCATTAATAAGAGCTTTGGGTTGGAGGATACAAAAAAGCTAAAAAAAGTTGTGTAATTGTGTGAGAATATAAAGGATGTTGTGGCACCTTTAAAGTCTTTGCCAAAAGCTTCAAATATGTATAATGTTCTTTTATTTGTTTTCATGAGAGAAACTTTTACCTTTTATGATACAGGCCCAACATTAGAATTTAAACCTCTTTCCAAGCATCTCAAATATGTGTATTTAGGTAAGGATGCTAAGTTGCTTATGATCATTGCAAAGAACCTCACAACTTTACAAAAGGAAAAACTAGTTCGTGTGTTGAAAGATCACAAAACAACTAAAGGTTGGACAATCACTGACGTAAAAAGGATTAGTCCTTCCTTATTCATGCATTAAATTTTGCTTGAGGATGGAGCAAAACAGACTAGAAAAGATCAATGCTAATTGAATCCTCCTATGATGGATTTCGTGAAATAATTGCTAGATGTAGGCGTGATCTACCCCATTTTGGATAACAAATGGGTGAGATTGGTCGAAGTTGTTCCAAAAAGATCTGCCATGACTGTGGTAAAAAATGAGGAAAATAAGCTAGTACTAACCCATATCCAAATCACGTGACTAGTTTGCATTGGTTATCGAAAACTTAACTCTACTAGTCACAAATATCATCTTAACTTTTCCATTTTTGATCAAATATTAAAAAGGTTGGCAAGTTATTCCTACTATTGTTTTTTTTTTAATGATTATTTAGGTTATAACTAGATCGTGTTTGCATTTGAAGACCAAAAGAATACCACATTCACTAGTCTCTGTCGCACCCAACATGAAAATTTAGACTTCCTAAAATAAAAATGATGCGGGAATACTTAGAAAAATTGGAGTCCACACCTAATAATTAAAGAAAACTAAGAATCCAAAAACTAAAACTGGTTTCAGAAATTCAAGGTAAGGGGTTATTATCCTTTCATTTGAAAGTTTACATTTTACTATGTTTTTTCCCTTAAATTTCTATTAAATTTCTTATTCATTTATAATTTATTCACGATACTTAATAAATAATTTTTATATTGATCCTTGAAATAAAAGACTTATCAATTTAAGATATTTTTGATTAAATAAATATTTATTCCTAGGATTTGATTATTAGAGAAAATATGATTTTCATTCCTAAGAATATGAAACTCATAAATTTGAGTATTTATTAAAAAATTAATGTCAGTCCTAAAAATTAACGCTCGAGACCAATAAGTTTTGCGAGCTCTCCTTTAAAACTTTCAATTTTTTTTGATGATTCATCTCTAACCATGTTTTCTTGTCATGTCCCATATTCCTTGCTCTGAACCTTGTATTGTAAACCTTGAGGGGGAATTGGATTTTAGGTAAGCGACCTATATTTGTGTCTAATTGGACTTGATTTGAAGGTTGTATGCACAAGGAGAATAAATGTACAAGAATATGCAAAATGCTAGATTGATTATGCATGTTTTTATTAATTTTCTCTTATTATATTCATTTATTATTATTTTTTTAAGGACAAAGGGGATTGAATTGATAAGCTTTTCTTGAAAATTTCTCACTGAGGACTTCATACCTACAAGAACTTTGACCAATTTTAGGAAAAAACATTTAGCACCTCATCATATTGGCCTTTTCTGACCTAGTCCTTATATCCTTAATAGTAAGGTATCCCATCATCTCACACTTTCTATAAGGATAAGTGGAGATTTAATAAGTTCACAATATAGCAAGTTATTTATTTGTGTTCAAGGGCTCATCTTAAAAGATAGGATCTAGCTCATAAATGATCTATCTCAGTTTGTCTATTTTTAAAAACTTTTCAGGTTTCCAGATTGTTCGAATTACTAGTGGGGTAACTCGACCTCTTAACCTTAAATAACTTGAGTATGCGAATAATCTCATGACACCCTATGCCTACGGTGAGTTTTAAACTAAAAAGAAGTCCAAGTGAACATCAATATACATAAGTTTCACTTGCCACTTAAATCTCCCTTTCTAATCCTAAATGGGACAAGCTCATGTCCAAAGTTTTTTTTATTGGTTTTTAGTGAAGTGTGTTCCGAGAGGGGGAGTGTCAAATGGTTGGCTTGCTGAAAAAAATGAGCCTCTATAAGAGTGTGTTATTAGAAAGGAAAAGGTTTTGGGTTTAATTATAAAATTATGATTAAAGTTCAGGAGTCGTCACCTAGTATTATGGTTAATAGGAACCTATGATTTACGAGAGTTTGGGTAAGAGACTGGTTGTGCAAGAGGAATACGCATTACCTCTAGTACACTCTACTTAAGGTAAGCTGCATTGTTGTGTTATTGTTTTTTTTTCTAGGTCAAGTTTCTATTCAATGGTCTTTTCCTAAAGTCTAAGGTAAATCTCCCTTCGTGAGAGAGTCTTACCTCATCGGATTTAATCCTAACTATTCTAAAGTTTAAATTTTAGCATCAAATTTATTTTACACTTTGTATCTTTAATACTTAAGGGTGTACTTTATTGTGTAGTTTTACACTCTATGGATATTAAAGTCTACATATAAACCCTAATATGAAATGAACAAAATAATTGGTAAAGGGTTTTTGACATTTTGGCCAAATCTTAATGGATAATCATGAACTGGTCACAATATCCATTTTTTTTTGCTTTTTAAAACTTGAGAAAGATGCATTTTTTATGTTTTTCTTTTATGAAAATATGCTTGGAGAACTTTTTAGGAACTGACCATATGCATGAAAACAAAACATTTTTTGTTTTTGTTTTTGTTTTTTGAAAGGGGAAATTAATTTAAAAGTTTTAAGATTTTTTTTTATTTTTTAGAAATATTTCAGAGAAAGTTGATTATTTTAATATCGAATCTGTATCTTAGAATGTAAAAATACAACCCAATAATTAAGCAAAATTGGTAGAAAACACGCGAGCAAATTAGAAATATTTTGAAATGACCCTTGAAAAATTTTTGAATTTTTTTGTTTTTTTATATTATATATTATTATAATTAAATTTATGGGTTGACCTATATGGGTTGGACTTAGACAGGTTTGGCCAACTAGCGGCCCAACCGATTGGGCTGTCATCGGCTCAACAGATCTGGGCTCCTCATTTTCTTTTCTTTTTCTTTTTTTTGGGCCAGACTCAACCAAAAAATATGAGCTGGATGTAGCCTAGGGCCCATATGGTTGCTGGCTCGGCCCAACAACCATGTTAATTATAATTCATTCCCTACATGCAGAATGAATTCTTGTTCTGCATGTAGGCGACAAATTCTGCAGGGGGCAGGCAGAATGAGGAGAAGAGAGAAGGGGACTACTTGACGTGGAGGCTTCAATCGTGAGGAGGAGGTTTGGTTGGTGGTTGTTGGGGTGTTGGTGGAGCGGTTGGTCGTCGGTGTTGCTGCTGTTTACGTTACCGGAGCTGCTGCTATTGTGGCCGGTGCTAGAGTTGCTGGAGTGGCTAAGAAGAGAGTCGCTACCCCTGCTACTATTGGGAAGGAAAATAGTTGCAGACATGGTGGTAGGTGGTAGCTGCTACTGCTACTACTGGGTCATGGTGATAGAGGAGGAAAAATAAATAAAACGATAATGGCAGAAAAGCTGGGGGGGGATAGGTTGGTTGTTCTCCAAGTTTGGCTTCCTATTTCTCATCCCTCAGGATATGAAATCCTCATCTATTTACAGGGGTTGGAAGAGGATGTTTGGTCTCCACTGGTGCCAAATCTTGGTCTTTAGTTCGACCAAGAAGAATCCTAGCCATTGGCTCAAAGTAACCATCATGGGCTGTCAGGTTTGTTGCAGGAAAATGGCTGGTTGGGTTGGCCATTTTGAGGTGGTGCCACCGTCTCTGTGGTGTCAGTCGGCCAAAACTGACCATAATGAGGTGTAGTAAGATGTCAGGTGATCATTTTGGTGTAAGTTTTGTCCAATTTAGTGGAGCAATAAAGCATAAAATGCCTTGGAAAGAGGGCCACTCGAGCAGCCTCCCTAGAGAAGAAGATGAGCACTCAACACCAAAACGATGCTGTTTTGACCAATTTCATTTTAGTCATTTGATTTGTGATTTATTCTTCATTACACCTTTGATTTGCTTCAAACTTTTATTTTTATGCAATTGTACCCTTGAATAACTTCAATTTAAGCCCTATATTTGAGTGCATTTTTCATTTTGATCCTTAGTTTCAGATTTCTTTAATTTAGCCTTAATTGATCATTATACTTTCAAATTTCTTCAATTTCACCCTTGATTTCAGCCAATTGGGTCCCCAAAGTTTGGCACCTTTTGCAAAATGGTTCTTGGCTGTGAATTTCTTCAATTTAGGCCTTAATAGTTCCTAAAACTTTGATTTTGTTTTTGCAATTTTACCCCTTATTTCAACCAATTGATTTGGTAAAGGTTAAATTTGGTCTCTTAAAATTTTAATTTTCTCAATTAAGCCCAAATTGAGCTCCCAAACTTATTTTTTCACCAATTAAGCCCTCATAATAAAATTAATTGACCTATTTAAAGTATAATTAAGTCCTTGTACCTAATTAAATCCTTCAATTGGACTCAAATTAATTCTTAAACATAATTAAACTTTAATTTGGCCCATAATAAAATCAAATTGGCCTATTAAAAATCTAGTTATATCCCTAGGCGTAATGTTTATGCAGATTCGTCCAATAATGACTTAATTTGTAAACCCTTAAACATCAATGCATGAGATTAAGTAAATAAAGACGAACCACTATAAAAAAAAAAATTATTGTTATGAAAGACACAAAGGGGTGGCTCAAATTCAGAAAAAGAATAGAAATGAAGCCAAAGTGTAATTAAAAATAATTGGGACTATAAGTAACTAATTTCTTCTCATTTGAAAGCTAGTAGCACACATAAAAAAGAAGGGTGGGGGGACTCTAACTTGAAGTGTGATAATATATAAATGAATAAAGATAGATTTGGGATATAATATGGGGAAAACAATGAGGAGAGGACTAGATTTAAAAGTCATGAACAAATAAGGGACGAAAACAGAAAAGAAGAAGAAAAAGTCATCAGCCTTAAAGAAAGAGAAGGAGCTAACGACATAGAAAGGAAAAGGGGAGAAGAAGAGACATTCACTTCCTCTTCACTTTCTCTTAAGAACAAACAAGGAAAATCACATGCAATCCAATATATGAGAGGAAACAAGAAGAGTGAGTGAAGATTTAGACACCAAAAGACAAAATAAGAGAGGGAAAAGAACAAGAAAAAGCTGGTGGCAATAAGGGAAAATAAGAAGAGATGCTGAAACCTTTGAGGGAGAAGGGGTTTAAAAGGGCAGAAAACACGACTAGGACAAACCTAAAACCTTCATAGAGCAATTCCAAATGTTTTGGGTAAGTTTTATGCAAAACAATAGTAGCCTTTAGATTAGAGTTCTTAAGAAATTTTATTTGGAAGTTAAATGTGAGGATGGAGTGTGGAAGAGAGGTGGAGAAAGGCTCGATAATATTCTTAACCAAATTAAAGGTTAAAGAGACTAAGGGAAGGCCTGTAAACTCTTGGCCAAACATGAACGAAGATAGGGGGAAACATTCTTGATACTAGATAAGCATGTATGTTGAGAAACAATGTTGAATCTTACAAAGAATTATGATGTGTTGGAAATTGAGACATACTATTATGAAACCTAACTTTTATATAAATTATATTCCCATGTGTGATTGTTGATGTGAAAAAAAAAAAATTTCTATGAGTAATGCATGAAAATGATGGTCTATGTGTGTTGTTACTCATATTTGGGTCCCTACATAAAAAAAGAGAGAAAAAAATTGTCGGAAGAAAACCAAAAAATATATACCAATGAAAAAAGGACACTAAAGCACCTAAAAAATGGTCAAACATGGGTTGAGGAAGTTCAAAAATACAAAGATTGAAATTTGATAGTATGTTTTTGACTGATGAAGGCTCTATTGGCAAAGAAAATTCAATTTGAGGAATAAAAATCCAAAATCAGATGTTTAAGAACTCAATTAGATTTTGTTGAAAGATTAATTGAGTTTATAAAGGGTTTGATTGAAAGAAAAATTCATTTTTAAGTCAATTTAGGTTTTAATTGGAAGAAATTAAAGTTTGGAGGTCGAATTACAATTTTTAAAAGTTAATTTAGTCAAATTAGGGGCTTAATTGCATAAATATTGAAGTTTGATGGGCAATCAGAGACTTGATTGGAGAAATCCAAAACCAAGGACCAAATTGGAAAAAAGGAGTTAAATTGAAGAAATTAGAAGTTTGTTTATCAATTGAGGGTCAAAATGCACAAATTCAAAACCAAGGATCAAAGTGAAAAGGACGGGCAACTTTAGGGTTGACATTTGAATTTGGCAAGGATGCAATAAAATTGATTCTTAAAATTAAAATCTCAATTGAGGACTTGATTGAACAAATTGAAAATTGAGGACTGATTTGGAAATAGACACTTTTTAGCGCCATTTTCTTTTAAATGAAACTGCATGTTTTGTTCAAAATGACGTTGTTTCATTCACTGTTCATTTTAAAAAAAGAGAGCTCAAAACGGTGTTGTTTTGAATGGGTACAACTTCTTCTTCCCTAGACGTGCTACAGGCAAGGGAAGAAAAAGATTATTCCCCTGTAACGTCTCTCTCTCTCTCTCTCTCACACGTAAACCTAAAAATCAACAAGATCCATGTCCTACCACTAGACGAAAAAATAGGAGGGACAAGCCCTGCGGGCGGCTGCCCAGTGGCCGCTCGGTCACTCTACCCTTGCGTCATGAATGGACAGGGGTAGAGTAGCTCTCTCTCCCCCTTTTCCCCTTATAAATACTAGGGGACAAGAGGACGATGAGAGAGGAGGACGAAGAAAAACAGAGAAAAAAAAGGAAAGAAACCGAAACATAAATGAAATAGAAGAAAAAGAAAAACAGGAGAGTACAAATGAAGGAAAGGGAAAGGAATAAAAAATAAAAAGAACAGGGAAGAGAGGAAACAGAAAGAAAAGAAACAAGAGAGGAGGAAAAACAAAAACAAAAACTGAAAAAGAGAAGGAAAAAACAGAGACTTGTGCCTTTGCATAAGGAAGAAGAAAAATGGCAGCAACCACCACTTGTCGCCACACAGCACCATCATGAGCCATTGTCAGCAATGACGTTGCCCTTACCGCCAAGTTAGCTTTCCTCTTCTTCTTCCCTGCCTCCACTGTTCTTGCAAATGAACAGTGGATAGTCTATTGTTGCTGGGCTGGGTTAGTACTGACCCAGACCAAAATATTGGGTCAGGTCTGGCCCAGTATCATTAGAAAAGAAAATGTTGGGCCAACATTGGCCCAATCCTTTTTTGGGCTGATTTTGGCCTAACTCATTTGGGCTGAACTCAACCCAATTTCTTTTAGGTTGATTTTGACCTAGCCAAGATGGGCTCAGCCCATACAATTTGGCCAGGCCCATCCCCATTATATTATTACAATATGATAATATTATATATTAATTAAAAAAACAAACAAACAAAATTCCAAAAAAAAATTTTTAATTTTTTTGTTTTTCTCAAGTATTTTTCTATCAATTTTGCTTAATATTTGTTTGTATTTTTATATTGTAAAAATATAAATCTGGTATTAAAATATCTGATTTTCTTTGAAATATTGCAAAAACAAATATATGAAAAAACAAAAAAAAAAGTCTTATTTTCATGCATACAACCAAGTCTCTCAAAATATAAAAAATATCTCATGTCATATTTTCATACAAAAAAAAATGTGTTAGCATGCATTTTGAGATTTAATAACCAACTTATTAAAGCCATGAGAACTGGGCCTATATTTCAAAAATACCAAACAATATTTTGTTTTCTTTTAGTATCTAAGATTACAAACTTATACGTAAGATGTATTCCCAATATTAAAATGGTAGTTCTTTTATATATAGACATTAGAACAGTTAGGTTTTTACCTGATAAGAAAATAATCTCTTTATTGAGGAGGATTTTTCTTAAACTTTAGACTAACAATTTAAAAACACAACAATACTCTAGTTATATCATACAATTAAACAATGTAACTTACATTAGGTAAGGCGTATGAGGAGTGCTAATACCTTCTCTCTACACAACTAGTCCATATGCTCGATCTTTGAGACCAGTTAGGGTTCTTAGTGATCAAATACTATGTGACGACTCTCATTCCCTCTTTCCACTGATAAGGGATAAGAATTCCTTATTCTGTCCATCTCCTACACTATATACACTTGGATTATACTAGGAAGATGCTCTTCACGACACCGCACACGTGCGACAATATGTTGAACATTCAAACCAGAAATCTGGGCTGTATTGTTAGTTAACTTGTGACTAGGAATTAACCTAGATAAAGGCATAATATGGAGTATTGCCCTTAATGAAAGTTGTAAAATTAGGTGTTAATGTTTAAATTGAACTAGAATCACCTAAATTGGAGCTATAAAACTCTAGATATTGATAGAAAACCTTTGACATGTCAAATTGAAAAATTTTGGATACCATGCACACCGAACCTTGAATTGAAATTTTGGGCCTGTAGCTGAGATAAATTGGGATAGATGTCTGCATGAAAGATGTGTGCCATCATGTTAGATTTCATAAGAAATAAGCCTTTTTCCATTTGGAGTTATAGAACTCCAGATATGGATAAAATACCAGGCATAGATCGGGATGTGTGTTATAGGACAAACCCGCTTACCACTGTATTTTGACAAAGTTGAGTGTATAAACAGCAGAACTGGGTTGAACCTCTTTATCCCGAATGAGTAATTTTGTCTTAGCTTACTAAAGAAATAAACCCCAAAGGGAACCGAGTTTTAACTCTAGTGGGGGGAGAAACACTAATCAGTATTTTAGTACACTTGCCATGTATTGTTTGAATATAATGAGTTTGAGATGAAATTAATAGAGGTGATTCTTACATAAAGAACGAGTATGTAAACTTGTTAAAGCAAATGTTGATGGGAAAGTATTTGTATGGTGCAGGAGGAACGCCGAGCACGAGGTCTTCTATCGAAGGAGCTCACACGATCAGAGAAGCCGGTAAGTGAAATCCTGCCTCAAATGAACTAAGTTAAATTTTGAAACTTTGAATTCTTGAAGATTCCAAAAGTTATGAATGATATATGAATGTAATATGGTTTAAGAGGAATTCAATTTGGGTTGCTTTCGCAATGAACGAAAGCTAATGTTGGACTTGTTTTCGGGAATGCAGAAACCATTGGATTTGAGTTTTTTTCGCAATGAGTGAAAGCTAATATTGGACTTATTCTCTGGGAATGCAGAAACCGTTGGATTTGGGTTGTTTTTGCAATGAGCGAAAACCAATTTTGGACTTGTTTCTAGAGGTATGGAAATGATTGAAATTGAAACTTACTTTCGTATCGAACAAAAGCCAATGTTGAAATTAAATTTCAAAATTTTGAGAATATTAAAAAAAATACAATTGCTTTTGTTGGGGATGAGAGCCATTGTTGGAATTGTTTTTTCGAGATCGAGGAAAAACAATGGATTTGGTTTGTTTTCAAAATGAGTAAAAGCGAATGTTGATATTGTTTCCATAGTGTCAAAGAATGATGAATTTTGACTTGCCTTTGATATAAAATTCTGAATTTGTATCTCGTATGACTAGAAAATTGTGCTTTAGTGTATTTTGACGTGTTTCATAGTGGTCACAAAAGACATTATCATTAATCATGAGGAAATTTTATAATACACGATAAAAGAGTGGGTGCTCTCAACTTCGGTATCTGTAGAAGGTAAAATTATTATTATAATTTGAAAATCTTGCTTAATTAAATCTTATTGCAGGACCTTCACATATTGATGGACCAAATAACTAGAAGGCAGAAGGACTCCAGGACTTCGAGAATCCTTTGTTGTGCATGTAATAGATCTTGTAATTTAAATAATTAACTCTCTTTTGCAACAATACTATTCACTTGAATGTTTCATATAATGAATTCCTTAGACGATGATAACTAAGTACTCTCAAAATAATTTCAATGTATGTTCTTTTTTTATAACTAAATTGCACTACTCAAAATTATATATAAAACCATACATGCATGTCTTAGGATAATCATATATGATTGTTTAATAATTCTTCCTTCGATCTAAAGTACGTTTCGAAGTTATATTGTTAAGAATGTATATGATTTAAATACCGCAAGATGAATGGATTGTGCAATGTTGAAAACATTTCTAAGTAAAGAAATTAAAATGAATAGCCTCTGTGGTTATAGAAGCCTTGAAAGACAGGTAATTATCGATAACTCGGTATGGTTAACTATAGGGGAAACTTTGCCGAAATTTTAGTAGAAATTTCGTTAACCACCAAAAGAATTTAGAAACAAATTTTTTTTACCATGTCATTTTCTATGTTGATTTTTAAGTATCTTATGTTGTCTCGTTAATCTAGATGTTACATAATTTGATCTTGAATCTATATTGTCTCTCTAGTTTTGGATAAAATGGGGTACAATTAGATTCTCGATTTACTATATTCTTTGACACGAAATATTTACCTTTACCACGTGTTTTATTCTAAATTTATCTTCTTAATTTCTATTAAATTCTTAATTTATTTTTAATTCATTCATGATACTTAATGGATATTTTTTTATATTGGTCCTAAAAAGAATACAAAGTAAAATTCTCATCTCATGGTTTTCAAAATTCCCATTAGTGCAATTCTGGCAAGCTTGAATTGTTATTTAAAATATAATTCATTTGAAATATGATTACATTAAGAATAATATATACAATTTCTAGAAAGATAATCTGTATTATTCAAATTATAGACCAAAGTTAAAACTCAAATATAATTATTAATTGTAGTAGTAATTAACATTAAACATCAATCTTTACGGCATCCAACACAATCAGAGTGAAATTAATTTTAAAAACAACATTAACCCAAAAAATCAGCGAACCAAATTAATCTAAACCCTAAAACAAAAATACCCTATAACAAGTTAATGAGTTAAACAATAACAATTAACCTAACTATAACAAGGAATCAAAAACAACAATTAACTAATTCTTTAAAATCAAAATCAAGTTAACTCTCCAAGCGTTTCACTAGACCCTTTTGTCCTTGTTCTAATCTAATGAGACCTTCGTTGTTGACAAGGAATTGGAAATCTTAATCCGATCCGTAATTAAAAAGCCTTCAGGCAATGTTCATATATATATATATATATATATATATATACTTAGTAGCACTGCAAACATTCATTAGCATTCATCATTAGTCAATTGTTTAGCATAGCAGAATGGAAGAAAGAAGCTACCATCCCCAGCTTCCAGTTCCAGTCCTTGTTCCTGATGCAACCTTTCAATCTGCTACTGGTAATTAATTAAAGAAAACGTTATTATTATTATTATTATTATTATTATTACTTGTTATTTCAAACCACATTAATTAATATGTTTAAATTACGATTACTCGATCATGCATTGATTAGCAGTACTGGAGCTGACAATTAAGCTGGGGTTACTTAATTAGTGTTCTCTAGCTAGCTAGTTTTCTAGGGTGATATGCATGCCAGTGATGATGATATTAATGTTATTATTTAATTAAATAAATGACTTGCGATTAGTCCGTCAATATACATTTTGCAATAACATACGGATTCAGTAAGAAAACACAGATTGTGTATGAATGCCAACCAAAAGGCATGATTTGCTCTTCACCCTAAGGTGGTCGAGGAGGAGGAGGAACTGAAACTGGCAAGGTTCTGCGCTGGTGCTGGTTGGACTTGCTTGGCTGTGAGTCTGGGATTGGTTGTGGAGGGGATGCAGGTTTGTTCAGCAGTTATTAGTGTATGATAGCCACACGTGGCATTCAGTTGCATTTAGTTGGTTATAAATCACTAGCTGAATCGAGATGAGATTTTTATGTAGTATTTACAGAAACAAACAGATTTAAGTTCTCTCTCTCCCTCCCTCTCTCTCTCATAATCAGAAATCTTTCAAGAATTACAAAGAAACCCGAAATCTTTCAAGAATCAGAACTCAACGTTGCCATTATCGTTCTCTTTATCATTTTTTCAGCCCGCGTCATTGCAGATCACACCATTCATGTCATTCATAACAATCCACTGGTAGTGAGCATGAACCTATTTGGACTCCTTGACGATACCACAGGGAGCCCTGATGATGACAATTACTCGCTACCGGCTCCTCGACCCCA
>Ga0325411_1005875_pt1 | contig 13540 bp, 5 predicted proteins | sample PopdelMetagenome_13_FD_206181 | JGI IMG/M metagenome (GOLD analysis project Ga0325411, IMG submission 206181) | Populus deltoides microbial communities from Bellville, Georgia, United States - Xylem-PdIQD-R4 | ecosystem: Host-associated > Plants > Phyllosphere > Stem > Wood/Secondary xylem... | reverse complement strand
AGAGATTTAGCTTATATTCTGTCTTGCAATTGCAGGTGTGATGAACAGTTTGTTTTCGGTTTATGGTGAATATTCTCTTGTTCTTCTATTGTCCTTTTAATTAACCATGCGCCATTAATATAATTATATCTGACCAATATAAATGGTCTGCAGATATTTATGACGATCTAATATCCCGAAGAGTCCACACCAGTGATGCTGAGAAGTTCGCAGAAATATGCCCTTGCCCTTGTACCGGTGTTGGTTGGGGAGTCATTTGGTGAGCTTTTAACGTTTGACAGGACCATAAAAGGTTGATAGAGTCAATGTCTGATCAGGGAGTTTGTGCACTTTTAACAATTCTGCATTTCCTTTTTCTGTGTGTGACTTCAATTGCAGGGGAATAATCTCATTTGTATTTCTGAGTGCATCCATATATCTTGGACTGGTCATCTTATCCTGAGGTATAGCCTACTTTTGCAATGATTTGATTTTTTGAACTTTTTTTCTATTATTATTCTTTATGGACTATTGGAGTTGTGTGATTTGGAATTTTGGCATTGCAAGTCATCTATAATAAGGTCATGAGAAACAGAAATGAAGCTCTTACAAATGTTGAAAAATTCCATTGAGTGTGACATGCGTGATTAATATGAAGTTTATAGAAATAAGAACCCCATTTAAGAATGCTTCGCCTAAATGAAGAACGGGAAGAGATCTAAACGCCTTGGAGAAAGTCTCAATAAGTTCTCCATGGAAATCATGAATTATAGGCTTTTTTCCAGTTTTTGGATGCAACAAGTTTAATTTACTTCATGGCTGGAGTCACTGTTAGATCTCTGAAGTGTTTAGCATTATTGAATTATATTTGCTACTCTCATTTGAACCGAGTATTGTGAGTTTTGCTTCCTTCATTGAGCTTTCTTTGTACTATCTGAGTGTCTGTTGAAGTACAATGTCAGCGGAATATAGGAGAGTTATTAGTAATTTGAGGATTATTCATGGGGAAATTTCCACTTTGAGCTTAATTATCTAATGTTCTTTACTTAAAGTTCAATCATAGACCCTAGCCTGTAGCATCTGTAGAATCACCATGATTGATATCTTCAAGTTCTCCTAATTCCCCTTTACATTTCCAGGTCCAGACTCCAGACTCATGATCCAAGACATTATGTATTGGAATGGCTCCTGTGCATGATATTTCTTCAATTTTGAAACATTATATATTGGTGGTCCTGCCAATCTTGTTTATCCCTTAATTCTTTTGCCCTTGTATCTAGGGTAATTAGTAGGCTATGATGATTGGTTTGAATTATTGCTTTGTAGAAAATTGATATCATTGTACTCACTTTCAATTGAATTAAAAATTTTGACGCAATCAACTGTTTTAAATTTAGAATTCCATTATGAAATGCCCTCTTGTTTATTCTTTCATGGAAGCACTCTGGTTCTGTTCTTTCATGGTTGATGACATTGAGGGGATGCCATTGTTTTATTTTAACTATGGTTGTGAGAAATTTCTTCTTAGCAACGAGGATATTACTTCTTCACCAATCATGCAATCATATCCCCAAGAAGCTAATTTGATGATTGGTTAAAATAATTATCAGGAGAAGATCATAGAATTCAGCATTCAACAAAGAGTTTCTCTTCTTCAGTAATCATGGTGTGGATTTGAAGTATGGCATCAGATATACACGTTACAGTGATGTAACGGATATCAACTTCCGTATTCATTCATTTTATTTTATTTTATTTTTGTTGATGTAGCACGTGTAAAAAGGATATCATTTATAAAACTAACATTAGTTGGTTAAATCATTTTTAGCTACATCCATGAAATATTTATTTATTGGAAAAAAATTCTTTTGTTGTTTATTTTTTTTAAAAAAAAATTATCTATTAGGTTATTTTGGGAATTGTGTTTTGTTTAAAAAATTTATTTCTTTTTTATTAGGTTATATATTGGTCTTATAGATTTGATTTTTTTTCCTTTAATTTCAACTTTTAACATTACATTAGTTGGAAGTAAGGCTTCATGAATTTTTTTCTTAATTTTGCTTTATATAAATTTATTCTGATTTCATGACCATGTCATGTGTTTATCAGGTTAAACTAGGTTAATTCGGATTAGGTTAATTCGGATTGTGTTTTTTAGATTGTTTTTCCTCATTGATTTTTTTTATTCCATCCTTTAATATTGGGTTGATAGGAAATTAAACTTTATAGTTTTTTTTATTTCTTTTTTATAGGATTATTTTGATTTTATCACCCGGATCGTGGGGTTGGCAGATTGATCCGGGTTGACTCTGTTTTTTTCCCCTTTTTTAATTGAATTTTTTTTAATTGAGCTTTGTATTTTTTTTTTCATTTGTTTTCCATGGGGTTATTTTGATCTCATGACTTAAGTTACGGATTTTCTAGTTGACTTAAGATGTCTCAAATTATTTTTTTGTTTTTTTTAATTTCATCTTTTAATATTTAGTTGTTTAGGAATTCTCGGTTTCATTGATTTTTTTTTCTTGATTTCAACCTTTAACATTGGATTTATTGGAAGTGGAGTTTCATAATTTTTTTTTTATTTTTTTATGAAGATATTTGGGTCTCATTACTTAGGTCCCTAGTTTAACATGTTAGCTCAAGTTAACTTTGGTTTTTTTGTAATTGATTTTTTTTCAATTTTATTATTTAATATTGGGTTCGTTGGAAATTAGATTTTATAATTTTTTATATTTTATTTTTATAGAGTTATCTCGATCTCATTACATAAATTCTGAATTTCGCAAGTTGACTCAGGTAGTTTGATTTTTTTCTTTTTTTCTTTATATTTTTTTCAATTTTATCTTTTAATTTTGGAATTGAAAGGCCTCATTGATTTATTGTGCACCAAGACATTTTACTATGAATTAGAACAATAAAATTATCATTTTATCATTGCAAACAAAAATTCATATAACTTGGTCTTAGGGGTAAAAAGATCTTTCTCTTAGGATTCCTTCATCATTTTTATATTAATTAGGGATAAATTAATATTTTTTATATTTTAAATGAATTGTGTAATGACTTACATACCCATAAAAGTAAAAATAGTTAAAACTTGGCAAAATGGCTTTTTGGTCTTTTGCACTTTGAATGAACAATAAAATCACTACATTGCTCTTAAAATTTTTTTAAAAAATAAGACTTAGGGTTAGAGGCACTTAATTTTTTTTCCATATGTTTTTTTTTTTGTAATTATCTATTGAATGAGGGGCAATTAGATCTTTTAATAAACCTAAAAAAATAATAAAAAAAGGGTAGCATGTGTGTAGTCATCACCAGCGAGTAAGAGATACTCGCACTTTTCGGACAACGAGTGACACCTCCAGATGTTCAAACATCATCATCTGCGACAACGTTAAAAGTGTTATGTCATCCTTGTCACGGTAGTAGAGCACGCATCCACGAAGGTGGTGCAATTTGGCTTCGGTGAGCTTTTTTTCTTTTCCTTTCTTTTCTCTCACTTGACTTAGAAATACGCATCAGCCCTTTCAAAAATCTATTGTGTCCTCCAATTTGTATTTCTATTAGTTTTAGCTCTCATTCTTTTAATTACTATTTGTTTTTCTTTTAATGTTTTTTAAAGGTTTTTTTTCAATTTTATCCCTAGGCATTTTATTTTATTTTATTATTTTTATTCAATTTGATCCTCATTTTTTTATTGCTATTTTTTTATGTTTTATCATTTTCTTGATTTATTTTCTTTTTTCAATTTCATCCCTAATAATTGTATTTCATTTAATTTTTTAATCCAGTTTTGGTTCTCATTCTTTTGATTGTTATTTTTTTATCTTTTTTTAAAAAAATTGTTTTAGTTTTCAATTTAGTCCCTCATTGTTATCTTTCATTGAGTTTTTATTCCAGATTTGGTCCTCATTATTTTGATTGCTATTTGTTGTGTTATTTATAACTTTGAATGAATAGGGATTTTTCTTAGTAATTTTTAGTGTTTGCCTTCTATAAGGTGATCTAAATCTCATAATCAAGGTCACTAGTTTCAGAGATTAGCCCGATTTAACTTCAGTTTTTTTATGTTTTTTTTTAAATTGATTATTTTTCAATTTCATCATTCGACTTTAGGTTATTGAGCCTTGAGCTTCAATTTTTTTTTGCTATCATTTATGGGGGTTCTCCCAATCTTATATCCCGAGTCATGGATTTGTTATGTTAACTCAAATTGCAACCATGAAATAAGAGTGAATAAACGCCTAAAATTAAACCACATCAATACCATGGAATCCTATGTGTAAATCCTAAAAGGATTCAGCTTTATTTAAAAGGAAAGGCAAACCATTACCTATGAAATAACATTGAATAAATTCCAACAAATAGTGATTGCTCTCATCCAAGTAACATGAGAAATATCAAAGGAAAAGAGATCATAAAAATTGCCTATAACTAGAGAAATCTGAAAAGAGCTTAAAGGCTTATACCATGGGTACAATTGTTGCTTAAAAGGCCTCTTACTGTTAATGTAAATGTATGTCTTATCATTTCATCTATCCAATTTAAGTTGTGAAGAACCTATCAAAATGAAATCATAGAAGAAAAGGAGCAAGCATATGAACTGTAAGATGTTAAAGATTACTAAACATTAAAACTAAGCATTCTGACATGTTATACTGTTAATTAGAAGTTTATATATATAAAAAAAAAACTCCCACAAGATCAATATCACGTAAGTTACAAAGTTATTATACTATGAAAAAATATTACATAACTCTTTTGTCGATTTAACAGCATATAAATATACTTTTGTATTGACTGGGTTTCTGAAGAACTGTAACCATGAAGCCTTGTGCCACTACCAAAGGATAGCCAACATCATCTCTATATCCTAGGATCCATTCTACTATATTAACACATGCCTCAAGAAAGAAGGACAACACTTTGGATATATAATGCAGGCAAAAGCTAATAAGATAGCAATAACACAGAAAATGCAAAAACTTTAACGAGAAAAAGGATTGCAAATGTGAACTCTAAATTAACAATTTTATTCTCTGAAATATAAGCATATGGTGGTTGCCTCTTCAAGATGTTTACAGGACCTTTAAATAGGTCAAGAAAACCTACCTCTTTTAGGAAATCACCTAAAGTCCGAAAACAATTAAGGAAACTAAAATAAAATCATCTAAAATAAAAATAATAAATCCAAAAAATTCTAGAAAAATAACAAAATTGGCCCAAACAGCAATTTCTGAGCCTAATTCTGGGAGTTCCAACGATTCGATAAGGGATTAAGTGATATCCTATTGGAAAACTGTTTGTAAAATCACTTGAAAATATTTGAGCTCGATCCAATAATCGAATCTTTTGTTATCTTGGTTTTAAGGTATTAATCTAGCCTAATGCAACCGGGCTTTCTTTTTTGTCTAGACATGTCTCAATGGTCCATAAAAGCATATGTTAGGCCATCCATTTAGTCTACTTATATCATATCCCCATCTAGTAGGGTCAGATCCTCACTTGAATGCTCAAAACCTTTAGTTTTTATAACCTCGGCTACATCATTCTCTCCAGGTTGGAGAGAACTTGTCCTTGAGTTCTATTCTTCCTCCAGATAGGGTGTCAAGTGTTACACATTAAAGACATCAAAAGTCTTTAGATGACTAGAAAGGCAAAGTCTATAAGCAATGTTATTTATTTTTTGCAACACCTTACAAGGACTTATCTTTTTTTCTTTCAATTTGTTGTACTCGTCCACTGGAAACCTGTCATGAGTAAGCATTGTCCATACTAGATCCCAACTTAAAGCACCACTCTTATATGATAAGTATCAACTAGGGATTTATACTTGGTGTTGTTGTTAGTGATTTACTTCCTGACTTGCTGATGAATATCGTGCAAGTAATATGTCATATCATTAGCTTAGACACTTAATCATCCAATATGAGGGATAGACATCAACTCCAGCACTTTAGAAGGGTTTTATCCATAAACGATCTCGAATAGACTCAATTAGGTAGTTCAATTTTGAGACTTGTTATAAGTAAAGTATGTTTGCAGCAAGGTCAAATCTCATTGTTTCTACTTGTCTCCCAGTAAACTTCGTAGCAAGTTGTTGGGGCTTCAATTAACCATCTTTGTCTACCTATTTGTTTGAGGATGATATAAACTATTAAAGTTTAGTTAAGCTCTCATCTTACCCCCACGGGCTTTTCTAGAAGTTACTCATAAACTTCATATCTCTATTCGAATTCATGGACTTAGAAATGTCATGTAAATGAACCACCTTATTGAAGTAAAGGTGGTTATCCATGATGTGTCAATGGTTTTTTAATATGTTATAAAATGAGATATCCTTGAGAACCTGTATACAACAATAAAAATAGAATCCATGGCTCGTTGTGTACAGGGTAAACCCAATATAAAATTCAAACTAACATTCAACTATAGAGTGCCAGGAATCGGTAATGGCGTATAGAGCCTAGCATTTATTAAGGCTCTTTCGAACCTCTAACAAACAACATATATCCTCATAAGACTCGATATCTAATCTGGTAGCTTAGCCCAATAATAATATACAGACACTAGGGTTAATATCTTGTCTTGCCCAAAGTGTCCCTTAAAATGCAATTCGTATATGATATGTTCTAGTAATGAGTAATATAGAATACAAAGCTACAAACTATGAAATAGATAATCATTCATAATCATGTGAATACACCACCTTAAAAGAATCAAACATTGTCACTTGGGTATATATAGTATTGAGTATAGCAACCTATCTATTGAGGGTATCAGCCACTTTGTTTAAACTGCTTAACTGGTGACTTAGTGAAAAAAAACTTTTGTAGAAACAACACCCGTTTTGCATGTCAACGACTTAACTTATGTTATCCATTTATATAATTTATAGCTTTTATGATCTATGATTAGGATAAACTCATTCAGCACAAGGTAATATCGCCAATGCTTAAAACTTTGAACAATAGCATAAAACTTTATATCATTCGTGGAGTAGTTCCTCTTTGAGCTAGATAACTTCTCACTAAAAAAAGCAACTGGCCTTTCATCTTAGCTAAGAACTCTCTCAATTCCTAACATATATGCATCATAGTTTATCTCAAATAGTTTCATAAAATCTAGAAGTGCCAAAATAGGAACTTCATTCATCCTTTGCTTTACTAACTGAAAGCTAGATTCAGCCTTATCTGCCATTATAAGGTGTGCTTTTTTATACTCTCTATAATTGGAGCAATAAGAGAACTAAAGTTTTAGATGAACCTCTTATAGAAAAATATTAGTCCGTGAAAACTTTGGACATCATGAACACATTTTGAAGTCAGCCACACCATAATTACAGATATCTTTGATGGATTAATCTGAACCCTATCAACAAACATGGTAAGATTTAGAAAAGTAAAAATACTAGTGGAGAAATCACATTTCTTGCAATTCATATACAACTGCTCCTTTCTCAAAATGTAAAAAATAACATGTGGATGTATTAAATGAAACTCTAGAGTAAAGCTATAAATCAAAATATTATCGAGATAAACCATTATAAATATGTATATGAATGGCCTTAATATCTTATGCATGAACCTCATAAAAATGTTGGGAGTATTAGACAGACCAAATAAAATAATCATTCATTCATATAATGGTTATTGTATTTTAAAATGTGTTTTCACTCATCTCTCAGTTTGATTCTTATATGACGGTACCAATTCTTAAGATCAATCTTTAAAAACAACTTAGAACTTGAAAACTCATCTAACATGTCATATAGCCATAGTATCGAGGATATATGGTTCATTATGATCCGATTAATGGTTTGGCTATCCACACATATGTCATGAACCATTTTATTTTATTTTATTGGGCTAGGAGAGCTAGGACTGCACATAGACTCATACTTCTCCAAATGTATCCCTTATCTAACAATTCCACAACCTACCTCTGTAAATTATTGGCTTTATTGTGTTTAAGTCTATAAGCTAGTCTATTTGGGAGACTAGAATATGGAATCAATGCAATCTGGTGCTAGATATCTTACATGGAAGGTAATCCTTAGAGTAACTTGTCCACCATAAAATTTGTAAATTCTACCAGTACATCCTGTAATTTCTCAGGGCTGTCAACAACGTCATCATCATTCGTAACTATTATACTAATGGTAACTAGGGCATACACTACTTGTTCGCCCTATATCTCCTTTAGAAATTGTGATAAAAAAACATCAAATCCTTTTTTTTTAGTTTTTGTGTCCACTTCTCTTTTATAGATGCCAACGTTATATGTTTCTTTTTTATGCTTTGGGTGTACGTATTTTTCCTACCATCATGTGCCACACTCCTATCAATTTATCATAGCCTTCCCAACAGAATATAGCACGAGTCTATAGACACTACATCACATCAAACACTATAAAAATATTTTTGTTCTATATAAAAGGAAAAAATATAGCATTTATCAATACTTACCTCAATGTCTTTATTCATCTATGTTGACTTATGGGGTTTAAGATGATTTTTAATAGTAAGTTGAAGCTTCTTCACTGTCTTCACAAACATTATATGCTCGTAGCTACCACTCTATAATCAAGTTGCCAACCTTGGTTTTAATAATGCATGTAGAGTATAAGATATTAGTATGCCACCAATTCTATTCTAAATCACTTATGGGCATTAATAAATTATTTTAATAATAAATATAGTACCACCATCTCTATACAAAATCTCTACATCACTTCTCGAGTCATCATTATACTTAAGATCAATCACATTAGTAGGCTTCTTTATCAACAAGTTTTTTCTTAGATGACTCACTGTTTTGCTATACTCACTATCTCGTTGCCCTAGTTTATCATATCTTAAGCAATAAATTCTGAAGTCGGAACCCTGACCTGTCGTCTGTTGGTTTTGTTGGGCTAGCCTAGGTTATATGGTGGTACCCATCTGATTATTATTATGTCACCCTTCTCTATTATTCTAATATGCCTAATGATTTTTAATAAGCAACATGTTTTTTCTCTATTGTCGATGCACTCTAATAGGCCTAAAAAATAATTCATAAAGACTAGATACATAATAGATCTTGTATGAAATATCATAGACCACTTAGATACATTGCCACTAATTGTTCTTCCATTTCTGCCAAACCATTTTGAGCTACTAACTAGTAGAAATTATCAGTGAATTATTAACATACTTACCTCTTGCTTTAGTGTATGAAGCCTTTGATATAGGGTGTAGAAATAGCCAAAAAACAAAGTGCTCCTTCATCTTCTTCTTTATCTTATCTCATTAATTGATTTTTTATTTTCTTTGTCTCTCTTATGTCTTCTTTAATTGTTTCCCCTAAACAAATGATTAGCCTTTTAGTCTGATTGTGATTAACTTAACTCACGTTTGATGAGGAACCTCTTTATACTAAAAAAAATACTCTTAACTTTGTTCAACCAATCTATGAACTCCTTTACCTATAAAGTTCTAGTAAACTCAAATAGTTTGATATGAAGCCTGAAATCCCAAAATCTGACCTCTTTCTTTTTATAAGGTTGTCTCCTCTAATCATGCATTTGGTTTTCAGTATTAGCCAAGGACTCATGGTCATTCTCTTAGGTTGGTTCTTGTTGCTTTTTATCTTTTAACCTATTAGTCAATTCTATGATTTGCCTCTTCATATCCTTCTTGATGAGCTCCTAGATGTATCTCTACCAAAGAGGAGCCTTTTCATCCCCCCTGGTCATGTCTTGCTTCATGACCTATTTCTACCATGGTTGTTAGCAACACACATCAAGCAAATAATTATTCATGAAATTATAAAGTTGTAGCACACAACAAGCAATATAAAACATAGGATCGTTGAGCTCTAATTACCAACTGATATAGGCGAAAGCTAATAGGATAGCAATAGTATAGAAAACATAAAAAATTTAATAAACAAAAAGGATTACAGATATGAACTCTAAATTCATAGTTTCATTCTATTAAATTTAAATATATGATGGTTACCTCTTCAAAAGGTTTACAAGACTTTTAAATAGGCTAGGAAAACATGCCTCTTCTAAAAAACAACCTATAGTCCAAAAACATTAAAGAAATTAAAACATAATCCAAAATAAAAATGATAAATCTAAAAAATCCTAGGAAAATAACAAAATTAGACCGCACAACAACTTTTGGGCTTAATTCTACAATATCCAATGGTCCAATAAGCATATAGTGGCTTCTTATAAGAAAATTACATGTGGAATCACCTAGAAAAAATTGATCCCGATCCAATGATCAGATCTCCAGTTATCTCAATTTTAAGATGCTTACTTAGCCTATGCAACCAAGCCTTATCTTGGGCCTAGACCAGTCATACCGGTCCATAAAAGCATCTATTAAGCCATTTATATAGTCTGCTTGTTAAATCTCCATCTAGTAGTGTCATATTCTTACCCAAATTCTTGGAACCTTCAGTATCTATTGTTATTTTAGGATTAAGGCAACAATAACACCTAAAGAACGGTGAATTAGGTATTCCACTAATATTAACAAAAAATATGATTTGAAACACTAAGCACAATAACCAACAATATAATTAAAGTGATTAAAATACATAGGTAAGGAAAAAGAGATTGTAAACTCAAGTTTTTAACGTGATTCAGCAAACCTACATCCACACCTCAAGTACCAACCACACTTGAGTATTGTATTCTTTTACTAATTCAAGTTAAAGATACAATGTCCTTGATGAATCCAGACCAAGCTTATACGCCACTTGAAGATATCCCCTCCTTGAGATTTTTTTCTTGGTGATAATATTTCACCAATGCCAAGAGTTTATCCAAACTCTCAAGTTTTTACAAATGTTTTGTAGTCACAAAATACTCTCAATGGAGTGGATTTTATAATTCAGAATCTATGATTTATATAGCTTACTTAATAGCACTTAAGGGATTTGAAAGTGTTTAAGTGTTGTAAAAATGAGAATATATACTCTAGTGCAAGATTATGAAGGTTTTAATGCACAAATATGAGTATGATTAATGATCGATGATTTTGAAGTTGTTTTGCTCTTAAAATAGCTTGTATATGATATATGTTCAAATTCTTTATCTAATTTTGTAATTAGAGAAGCTATATATATGTTTCTAGCAAAAACTAGTAGTTTTATAGTTGTTATTGTTCCTTTGATAGATGAAACGGTCGACCGGTTCATATTGGTTAGGACAATCGGTTGACCGGTTCCTACAAATTCTCAAGGATGAACAAGCAGTCAACTAGTTCACTTGATATAGCCAAGTAGTCGACCGGTTCAACTTAAAAAACTAGATTTGACAGTTTTAAACTTAATGAATCTTAAACCAACTAAATGCATATCAATCATATAATGCATGCAATGTAAAGTGTGTGAATTCATTTTAATTTATGTTATCAAGTAAGGTATAAAAATTTACACAATTTATACTAAAAAGAATTTTTAAGAATTAAGTCTTCACTTTGTATCTTGAACTTGTTGATTGATTTCATCATTTAATTCTTCATGCTTGTTGATGTGATTTTCATTAAAAACCTTTAAATTTATTTTCAACAAAGCATATTATTAATTCATTTTCATTTAATTGGTATCATCAAAATATATAAATATTAATATTTAACCCAAAGATCAACATCTACAACCCTGGTTGCATCAATACCAGTCATCAGATTCTGGCTTCCATAAGCTGTAGCCGTGTGAGCATGCTTGCTCAACTAAAATGAGACAAAACAGCAGCATGGAAGTACTTTTTAGCATCTTTTGATCTAAGAACAGCATATAACTTTATTCCACAAGAGTTAGGAGAATACAAAAAAAGCAACCAAATCCATCCATTATAGCATATAAACCTCCTAATATTCTATAATAGGACACTACACAAACAATCCCTAAAAATGCCTTGCCATCGGCTTAGCCTATCCTCATCAGGTTTGTTGGGGAACCATTGGCACTTCACAGGAAGTTCCACAGGTCACATCCAAAACAGCATCCGATATTGTGACCCAAAACACTTCCTCCTGGTTCATATCAGTAGCTGACAAGTTTTCACGCAGAAAAGCAACCTGCATACTTGTTCAAATTACCACACATAACTAAGTAGAACTTTGCTACAGATCTAAACCCAATCTTTTTTACGAACATCATGAAGACCATATTAATTGATTTGTCTGCCTCTTGCTAGCTTTAAAAAACACCAACAGAGAGGGCATTCTAGCTTGTCCTCTTCATTCATATGTTGTAGCTGCAGGACATCCTGCTTCATGAGAACATGTCTCATATATGTGGTAGCTACACATCAGCATCAACTACCACATGAAGTAGAAGAATCATCACAAAACATTAACACATCTCTAATTAACTTCACATTCCCAGTGAAGTCGAAAGCCAGACAAACATAAATTAATCTTGTAGGCTAATACTGTTAATTAACAAGTTTTAAAAAGAATTATTTCAATTATTTAAAAAGAAAATCAAATTCCTCGAATTACAAAATGGATACAAAATCAAATCGGGGACTAATCAGCAAGAATTGTTGGACTCCATGACGCTCTTGATTTTCAGGGAATAAAGGGAGTAAACAACAGCTTGTCTTTTAGCAACATCAAGCTGGGCCTCACTATCGGAATAGGCAGCAGAGATGGAGGATGGGTCGGTTAGGGTTTGGTTTTGATGGAAGACGTCGACGGTGCTTCGTTTAGTGTACTCTCTGATGTTGTAATCGGGGAACTGGCTGGCTGTGCGTAGACAAGACTACAGACAATGGATTTCGCCTGTTGAGATACCGACTGACATATGGAGATCGGCTTTTAAAGGAGCTCAATCATCTTATGTGAATTCCAATCTTAGGTGATCCAAAACTACAGACAGCACATGAATTACTCAAAATGTCTGTATCTCACAAAACTCTTCGTCACGCTTAAGAAAGATATACAGGTCAGTGGAAAAACCCAAAGGGCGCACTCAGAAAAGCGAAAAAAACTGCCAGATCGAATATGTAGAAGCCTCACAGTAACATACCAAACAACACCAGACTCCTAGAAAGAAGTCACTTGACGAGCAACAAGTGTCAGCCTATATAGCAATCTTATGTTAAATCAAAACACAGCTCTTTTTATATTTATGGAGTAAGCTCGCAAGCACAAGTGAAAATATACCGGGTATTAGATGATTTGTACTTGTATCCCTCACTATTGCCCAACGTGAAGAGAATGCAATGGGCTCGTGCTAGTTTTACCAGTCCAGTGATCCTTGTGGTGGTTACTCCTTTGATCCTTTCCATTAAAATCAGGGCAAGGCCATACACCCACTTTGAAGCTCTCTCTTATGTCAAGAAAATGCATGCTGGACAGGGCCATTACGCATTCCTCTTCAGCTAGCAAAAGGAATTACTTCATCTGGCAAGGATACAACTCAAAGTTAAGAACCATCTTTTCCTGGACTGGATGCACTCCCATTAGCCTAGATGTCCATTGTTGTTGTAGAACACTTAATGTCTTTCCTCCATCTGCTATCCTCTGCATGCTTAAAAGTCTGCTGGATCCAT
>Ga0325411_1005874_pt1 | contig 13541 bp, 8 predicted proteins | sample PopdelMetagenome_13_FD_206181 | JGI IMG/M metagenome (GOLD analysis project Ga0325411, IMG submission 206181) | Populus deltoides microbial communities from Bellville, Georgia, United States - Xylem-PdIQD-R4 | ecosystem: Host-associated > Plants > Phyllosphere > Stem > Wood/Secondary xylem... | reverse complement strand
AGGAAATAAACTACATTGTTTATTTTTGTTTGTTTTCTATAGGGTTATCACAATCTCAAATAAATATTTATTTTAAGGTTGATATTTAATTTTGTGACTATCTATTTTTATTATATAATTAAATAAAAAAATTATAAAATTTTTATTAAACTTAATAGAGTTTATGACTTAGGTCGCAAAGGGATCAAAATTGATTCAATTTATCGTTGTTTCAATTTTTTTTAAATTATTATTTTAAAGTTTTTTTAAAGATAAAGTATATTTTTATTAATTATCCATGTTATATTTAAATTTATAACTATAAAATTAATTAATTTAAATCGTATCTACTCATGTTTAATTGAAAACTTGAATTAACTCACTTTATCAGTTTAATAATAATGAAAAAAAAAAAACTCTCAGCGTTCTTCTTCTTCTTCTTCTTATTATTATTATTATTATTTTCTTTTTACATTTAAAAACATTTAATATGAGCGGGGCATATGAACTAGTTAGTAAAAACTAAGAAGGGAATTTTTGCTGCATATAGTGAAGAATACAAAAAGAATTCCTTGTGTTTTTTTCCTCTGAAACCAGCAACTATAGCACGACGACCCACGCAGCTTCTGGTCCGTGAACCCCCAACACCAACTACCAAAAAATACCCAATAACGAACCCTAATTGTCTGATCTCATCTCTCTCTCTCTCTCGCTCTCTCTAAAACTCGCATCAATTTATTTATCTGTATAAAAAATCGAACAAATAATTCTCTTTCCCAGTCTCTGCCCCAGTCATTTTCAAATTGCCATCTGTGTCCTCCACTGAAACCAGCTCACGCGTATTTTATTTTCTGTGATTAGCTTCTCCGATAGTAAGTGGATCAAGTTTCGATTTTGAGCTCGATTTCCAGCATTTCAAAAAGTGGTAATTAAATAGCTTATTGTATTTGCATGGGTTGCTTGATTTAGCTGAATTACAAGACTGCCTTTTTTTTCCAGGGTTTTGATTGATCAGTTTTTATTTACAGATTGCCATTGCGTGAAATTTGTTTCGGGTTCGGTTAATTGATACAATTTATGCATCTGTCTCATTTTCTACTATTTCAATAAATGATTAGTTCATAATCTAGGGTTTCTTGAAATGAATAGTTTTGTTGTTTTGGATATGATGATAACTATGCTTAAAGCATGCCTCGTAAATTGGTATTCTGTTTGTTTATGAGAAGTCATAATCAATTGAAAGTTTGGAGCTTTTCTGTATTCGATATACTGCTCCTGTTTCTTTTTTGTAGCCTTGAAATTAAAAATAATATGAAGGCACAAATCTGATGTTATTTATGCTTTATTTTTTTTTCTTTAGTAATTTTAGTGTAAATTGTAGTGGGGTGTCAATTAATGGGTTTGTAATGGTGTGAATGATGGTGGTTATATTGCAGGATGGTTTAAGGAATTGTTGGAGGGTTAAATATAATAATGGTTAGCAGTGATATGGATAAAACTGGGAAGGAAAAGGAGGCCAAGCCACCATCTGCTGCTCCTACACAGGTTTTTTTGTGTGTTTTGTTGAATTCGTCTTTGTTTGTCATAGAAATTAGACTTTTCTCGTATGTTTTTTGTTCTGTTGATGAACGAAGTGTATTCTTTTTGTGCTTCTCAGGAGCAGCCTTCAACTGCCAGTGCTACAACTGTAAATCCAGACTGGTCTGGGTTTCAGGTTCTGTTAATGAAGACCTTTCTCTTGGTTACTTTTTCAAAGATAATCATGGTTTCATATTGTATCACGCTTATTATACAGATTGGTTGTTTCTTCAACAGGCATATTCTCCTATACCTCCACCTGGGTTCTTGGCATCAAGTCCCCAAGCTCACCCGTATATGTGGGGGGTTCAGGTACTAATGATTTTGTGTTGACATTTTCTAAGGAGTATGCATTAGTTGTTATTAAGACTTATTCATGTACAAAAACTACAGAACCACTAAATTTGGGCATTGTAAGAAAAAAAAGTAGTCACAAGATAGGACAGGGGTAAGTGTAATTAACTTTCAAATTATCTTAGTCTAGAGATGGAGTGAGTCATGTCAAGCCTTGGTCCATTTGGAAGGTAAATGAGTTTACAGGTCAAATGAACACCAATTGTGTCCTGGACTGTCTTGACAACCTTGAGACTGCTTGCCCAACTGGTCTTTTCAAGTAGCATGGTCAATGTGCTTTCTTTTTTTGAAATAGAGGACAATGGTTTGTTGGACAACTTGCTCCATAAACCCTCATGGTTTTTTTTTTCCCATACAACGTGTGCTTCTAACTAAAAATCTGCTTTTCTCATGAGTGTCTTCGGCAAGTTCCTCTAGCAGCTATGAAAGCAGCAGGGCTTCACTTACAGAGGATGTTTAGCTGGCTTTCTTGTAGCTCAATTTTGATTTGAATGCAGGCTTGAAATTTTCATCTCTAGCTTGGCTAAAACAAGCCAAAATTAGCCGTGTTAATGATTAGTTGCAACTCATAGGCAGTATGCTTTATACTTCAATGAATTGTCATTATTTAGCAAGTGCTTTGATGTTATTGGTTGTCTTAGGATCACATAAAAGTATTTATCATCCAATCACATGATGCTGTGGGTAGTTTGCATGTTAATTTCATCATATCTTTTCAAGTGTATTTAAATCTCACAGGAAATTTAAACACCCCTTTTCAAATTCTGTAATTTCACCTTTTGGTTGGAAATCGTCACAGTTCTCATGAAAGTTTTAAATTGCAGCACATCATGCCTCCCTATGGTACTCCACCACATCCATATGTGGCAATGTATCCGCATGGTGTATATGCTCATCCATCCATTCCTCCGGTAATTGCTTTCCACTATACTTAAGATTTCTGCTCTCAGACTGACACCATCAAATCCAGCGAAAGTTAATTTTCTTCTGAATTTATGCAGGGTTCTTATCCTTTTAGTCCTTTTGCAATGCCTTCTCCAAATGGTATTGCTGAGGCTTCTGTGAGTTTCCTATACTAAGTTTCTTCTGGAATAATTGCAAATGACAGGGCATGTCTTTGTCTGTAGGCCAACATAAAGAATAACTTGCAAGTTTGAATGTTTGGTGTAGGGAAACACTCCTGGCAGCATGGAAGCAGATGGTAGGCCATCTGATGCTAAGGAAAAACTGCCAATTAAAAGATCGAAAGGAAGTTTGGGCAGTTTAAACATGATCACTAGGAAGAACAATGAGCATGGTAAAACAACAGGAGTGTCTGCCAACGGAGCTTATTCTAAGAGGTAATGATGGACGTGTGGATAACATGCATGGCTGTGATTTATATTGGTTGATGAACTTTGCCTTGTGTTTGTTGGGACATGTTATTGAGCTCTGCTTTGTGGTCCAAGTTTGCTGTTTTTTGATGATTTGGTTTTGTTGGATGGAACAAAAAAACAGGGCAGGCTCACGTGTCTCAAATTTCTTTACTGCTATGACCTCATCGTAACAAATTGTAGATAGGCTGTCACTTTGGTCTCCACTCATTGCATTGACTTATTTATTGCTGCCATGACATTTTCCTAACAATCTGACCTTGGAATTAATCTTGATATGTAGTGCTGAGAGTGGTAGTGAAGGCTCAAGTGAAGGAAGTGATGCAAATTCTCAGAGTGTAAGTGCATTAAGATCAGTTTTTTATCTGTTTATCTTAGTTTTATTAAATGCTTTACATGATCGATTTCGATTGGCATGGTTGATGCCATTCTTTTTTCACCAGCCACTTAATTGTTGATTTTGTGGTTAATTAACTTATGCCCCCCATCTTAATTATTTAGCATTACCTGGATGATTGGACAAGAAAGTTTTTTGGGCTGGCTGCATGACAGTATAAATGCTTTGACGCAATACCACAGTTTTGATCCTCAAGTAATCGTGGAGCAATATTGCCACTAATAACACAGTGGTATTATTTTTCAGCGTGGAATTTGTGATCATAATAGTCACATTGATGGAATGGTGATTGCCATTACCTGTTGTTTTTTCTTCTCTCATGTAGGAATACATATATTTTGCTGATGATCACATCACATGTCTCTGGGGACAATTATTCCTGGTGTTAAATGTTGTGGGTATAGTTAATCTGTGTAGAAGCCAGTACTGACATCAAATAATTCTTTTTGCTTGCTGCTCTTATGACCTTTGAATTGCCACGCCAAAAATCACTCACATGAGTAATCTTGTTCTGGTTGCTTTGCATCCTTGTTAGTTCCACAAACAAATGAACTTTTCTCATTTAGTGTGATGTGCAGTGAAAATTGCTGCGTAGGTATATGAAATACTAACTACCAGATGACCAAAAGGGAAAAAAAAAACAGACAGCTATGTCTTTAAACTTGTGAATGTCACTAGGACTGTTATGTGAGAGAGATAGTTGAAGGCATTTTGTTTCAGCGGTAAGCATGAATTTGTCTGAATATATCAAGATTACCTAATTTGAGTCTTTAGTATTAATTATGGCTTCCCCTGGTGATGGTTTCTCTTATTGACAAAGGTTCTAATGGAATTAACCTTTGGTAAGTCATTTGGATTCTGTGCACTCTGCTGCATTTAACATTGGTCATGGTATGCTTGCAATGGTTATAGAATATATATATATATATATATATATATTTTTTTTTTGGGGGGGGGGGTGTGTTTTGCTGTGAAGCATTATCTGAATGAGTCCTACTCAAGTTTCAAGCGTTTTGGAGTTGAAGGACTGCCTTACTCCTCAAGAAGAGCTTCATGAAGTTTCTTAAATATAGGCACATTCTAAAAGTAGCATGCTATTTGTCCCGAATTGCCTTGGCTTGTGACGCTTTGGCCAGATGAGACCCTGCTCAAGTTTCAAACATTTTGGTGTTCAAGGTCCCCCTTACTCAAGAAAAGCTTCATATGTTCTCTTAAATGTAGGCGCATTCCAAATCCATTATACCAAACAGAATTTTATGGCTATCATCATTGCATTCTGCTTATCCCAAATAAAACTTTTAAACCTGCCTTTCATCATCAAATGGACAAGATTTTTTTATGTTTTGGGAACCTTTTACTTTATTTGCATGCTTATAATAGCATTTTCACACACTTCATTTTTGTTTACTTTTGTAGGACTCACAAATGAAGTCAGGTGGCAGGCAAGATTCTCTGGAAGGTTTGATTATGATTATATATTTTTATAATGAAGTCTTCACACTGAGTGTTGCATGTTTATTGATAAAGAATTTTATTACAACAGACTCGTCTCAGAATGGTGGTTCAGCACATGGTGCTCAGAATGGAGGACAGGGTGCATCTAATGCAATCATGAATCAAACGATGGCTGTCATGCCAATATCTGCTGCCAGTGCTCCAGGAGCTATACCTGGCCCCACAACTAACTTAAATATTGGAATGGACTACTGGGGAGCCCCTGCTTCATCTACTGTTCCTGCAATTCGTGGGAAAGTTCCTTCTACTCCAGTTGCTGGAGGGGTAGTTTCTACGGGATCACGGGATGGTGTTCAATCACAGATTTGGTTACAGGTTAATTTTAGTCTTCAAATTGTTGGTTTCAGAACACTTTACTTCAAAGTTTGCACCTGCCTATTTTAGTTTTGTTTTGATGCACCTGCCAATTCATTTTCCTGGCTTCTGCTTATTTACTGTAGCATTAACTAACATCTTCCTTGCTGTTTAAGATTCTGATTTTATGGGAACATCTCTAACTGAGATACTCTCAGCATAGGAGAAACAAAATTCCTGGTGTAGATTGATCTCTAGATTTTCAACACTTGTGACCTGAGATTAATTGAACTGTCCTGTTTTTCTGAGGCCATACCTTAGTGAAATCATGCATTTTCCATTCTCATTCATATAGTGTTCCCAATTATCTCATCTATCATGATCCAGCGTATCATTCCAAGTGAACTCTTTTAATGTTTTCATGCAAAAATTGGGTTTGTTGGAATTTTTCAATCTAGTTTCAAGGTCTATTGCACGTTTGATTGTGATATTCTTGACATTCTTCTATAAAGCAATTCAGTTTTTATCATCTGCATTGTTTTGATTTTGTTTCTGCTTTCCAATTGAGTTGTCTCAAATTAAACAGTGTATTTAGTTTCTTTTCAAGTTTGCAGCTTTTTTGAGGTGAAGTTTGAATTATCAATTGTTTATACTTGGTTAATGGATTTAGGCTAAAACTAATTAATTCTAATCTTTGTTAGAGGATCTGAATCAGACTCAAGTTGAATGACATGGATCATTATGTTGGAAGCCAGCAGTTTTTTGTCATGCTTTTGTATTTCCTATTATTTTATATCTAAAATGAGTCTACGCGTCTTGTTTTTCTGGCTGTAGGATGAAAGAGAGATTAAGAGACAGAGAAGGAAGCAGTCAAACAGAGAATCCGCTCGCCGGTCCAGGTTGCGTAAACAGGTATTGAAGCATGCCTTAATATCTGGTAATTTAGTCTGGCTATGTAATGCGCCATGCCTCTATATATCAATTCATTGGGTTGGATGCATGCTTTTGAGTCAGGCTGAATGTGATGAACTGGCCCAACGTGCTGAGGCCTTAAAAGAAGAAAATGCCAATCTTAGATCAGAAGTAAACCAAATCAAGAGCGAGTATGAGCAACTTCTTGCGGAGAATGCCTCTCTCAAGGTGATGTTTTAATCTTTGGTTTGATTTGTTGAATTTTGGCGTCTTTTATCTTATCAGCCATCACCTAAATATCCTGCATGTGATATATAATGAAGTTAACATATTGCAAAGCGTGGTCTCTGACAAGAGACTTTACAACCATAGCTATAGTAAATGAATTATTGGATCTGGGCACTTCAATTTTGTGGTCGTTTGGAACTGCGTTTCCCAAAATTTTGATTTTTTTTGGCTTAAAATTATTTTTTTTATGTTTTTAGATTTTTTTGATGTGCGGATGTTAAAAATAATTTAAAAAAAACAAAAAAAAAACATTATTTTGATGCATTTCTGAGTAAAAAACACTTTGAAAAGCAATCACTACCACACTCCCAAACATTTCTGAAAAATAAACATAGAAGAAAGTTGTTTGAGCTGGGTGGACAGAATTAACTGGCAAATTTACTGGACTTTGTGGGAATTTTTCCATCAAGAATTGCAAACATTGGACCAAAAATGCTATCTATTTGTACACGAGACAAGTACACGGTTGGCTGATGATGATGAACACCGTTTAAAAATGACAAATGACACTTGGGGATTATAATCATTTAATGCTAATTTCGGATCAATTTTGAATGGTTTTGAGACATACACTAACTCATTAGCCACCTCAGAAACAAGAAACCGTGCTTGTATAAAGTGGTCCTCACATAGAGTTTCGGTCTTTTATTGCAGGAGAGGCTCGGGGAAGTTTCTGGACAGGAAGATTTTAGGGCTGGCAGGAATGACCAACATATGAGCAATGATACACAACAGACTGGACAAACATAGCTTCTTCAGGTTGGTCTCTAGGATCTAGGTACCCTGTTTTCACGAGACTTTCAAGGAGCATAACCTAACCAATTAGCAACAGGAGTTTCTTCATATTTTGCATAGCTTGTAGTTTGGATTTTATCAAAGCTGACCGTTATAGTTCTAGGATTCGTTCATCTCATACCATCCTAAAATTCTTATTGGGTCCATCTGTAACTGTTAGAGACCTAGGATGGTATGCCGAGTGAAATTTGTGTTATACCCTGTTTTAAGAGGGCAGTATCCACACTTTTTTTGCTTTATCTGTATTAAAAAAATCTGATTGAGGATGGTGTTAATTTGTTAAACTGAACTATATGCTATATTCCATATAAATCACTGAATATAGTACCCTGGTTCTTATGTTTTGCTGCTCGGGTGCTCTAATTTGACGTCGGAATCTTAAATCGGTTCTTATTTTGTGAGGGATATAAAATGTTTATGTTGTGGTAAAGAGGGGACACCATACTTGTCGTGTTATTTAGCATGCATATTATGAGTGATTGTTGGAATATCCTGAACTGTTACAATTAACCCCAAGAGATCATCAAATTCTTCTAAAGTCATTAATTTATTCCATTCTACAATTGCTGTATCAGATATTTGATTAAATTGAACGTGTTTGAGATTATGGTAGCGTTTCAAAGTGTTTTTTTTAAAGAAATGTTTTAAAATAATGTTTTTTTAATTTATTTTTGAGATCAGTATATCAAAACGACTTGCTATCTGGCTTTTTAATGTTTAGAACCTGAAATAGGAAAGTTTTATGAGATTTCTTTTATACAGTGGTTTTGTTTGATATCATGGGATAAGGTTTTTTTTTTATATAATAATTTTATGAATAATTTCTCTCATTAACAAGATTTGTTTAATTTTTTTTTTAATATAGATCTTAATGAAATTAAAAAGTTACAAAAGAAAACATATTTATGCTAGCAGTGTCTTGTCCAGGGTGGCATACAATATAAGTTGTAGTTGCTCTAATATCCAGTAGCCCAACCCACTGCAAGGATTTTGCATCCAAAACATTCTTAAATATATAAACATTGACTCAATCCTCTAGTATTCAGTACAAAGACAAAAAAAAAAATTCTTGAATTCTCTTATAAATCATGTATCTTGGTACTGTATTTCTCTCTCGCAACAGTGATCAGAAAGGTTGCAAGGTATTCCTTAATTGCTTTAATTTGTTCTTTATAATCTCTATTTTCTTAATAAATACACAACCAAATAAGAATTTAAGATAATTCTAATTTTTGGTGATTGGAATCTTATATTTCCTTATCTCTTTTTTCGCATTGAGGTTTTGATGGATTTTTATGAATTATATAAAATCAAATTCTTCAAGGCCTTAATTACTTGAATGTTTAATGATACCATTAAACAAATAATTATTATATATTCAAAATATTAGTTTTATTTTGATTTTGATTTTGATTAATTTACAAGATTAATTCTTGAACTAATAATTATGATATTTCTTAGGTTTATCCTGTTTTGAATTAAGTTTTAAGAGTAGAGTTAATATTTTTTTCTTTCACGAAACCATATGCCAATCTCTCATATAACAATGTATTTGTTGTAGATACTACTTCAAATATAACTTCATGAAATCTTGATGAAATAACTCTTGAATTTAAGAAATTGAATGAACATCCTTCTAAAAGCCGAGAAATTCAGCATGAAGAAATAAATGTTACTTATTTGGAACGTGATCCAAGATTATATCTAATGATATGAGATACTCTTGTTAACCAAGGAGCATTAATTTGTTACGATGGAATATCGATAAATACAAATGGAAATATCGAGAGAATATTTCCGTCGGTGAATTTTTGAGGGATTTTAACGACAGAAATATTCCCTTAGTATATACCGAGGGAATTACCGTGGAAAAAAAAATTAAAATAAAGCAAGAAAAAAAATGATGACGTGCCATTTTTACAAACGGAATTACCGATGGAATTTATTCCGTCGGTAAAATCTGTTTGTAAATTCGTTGGTAAACTGTGAACATTGTTCATCTTGTCAATTATAAAGGGAATCACCGACGGAATTTTCCGTCGTTATTTTTCAGATTGCTCCAGAACTGTTCACTTCCCAATTGCATTGTTAATTGTTGTTCTTTACAGATAAAATCACCGACGGATTGAAAAGTCGTCAGTGTTATTTGGCGGTTTTCTGAAAAAATTCAATTAATTTAAAATTTTCATTTAAATATTACAGACGAAATCACCGATGGATTGAAAAATCATCGGTTTCTGAAAACTTTTTACGAAATTAAAAATTTAAATTAAATATTACCGATGGAATTACCGAAGGAATACTTAAAAAATATTAATATTTAATTATCCATCGGTAAATCAGTCGCTAACACGCCCCAATAAAAAGCCTGAATCCCTTTATTTCACAAGAAACAGACTCATTTCTTCTTCTTCTTCTACTTCTTCTTCTTCAATATATGTAAAAAACATCAATATCTATTTCTTTCTCTTCTTTTCTCTCCTCATCTTTTTCTCTTTTTCTCCATGCTCGGGTATGTCTTCTTCTTCTTTCTTCTTTTATCCTTAGTTTTGTTTTAATTAATATGCTTTACGAATTTTTTCTCTCTCCTTAGCTTCGCTTACAACTACATTAAGGTAAGATTTTTTTTATCATGATTTTTTTCACTGTATTTTTTTTTATTTTTAATTTTTTTGTTCTTAATAATTGTATAAATGTTGTTGTGAGATTTTTTTTTCATATGAGATCAATTTTTAATTGAATTTATTTTTTCATTTTATTTATTTGTTGCAAATTTGTTTGAGTTGATTTTTTTATTATTTTTTCCAAGCATTTTGAGTATATATTATAGAGTGTTGATTTACGTTAATTTAATTATTTTATAATTTTATAAAATGAATTTTTTAAAATGTTTTGAAATAATTACTGACGGAAATGTTGTCGGTAAGTTTGTCGGTAAATCCGTTGGTAATAAAAAATATTATTACCGACGCGTCTTTTCCGTCAGTAAATCCGTTGGTAATAATATTTTTATATTACCAACGGAAAAAAAAATTACCGATGAAAGATTCACCGATAGAGCATTTCTGTCGGTGATTTTATTGATAAATTAATTACCGACAGAATATGTGTTTAAAACTGTTAAATCTTGTAGGTACCTATACGTTCAAATTATCTTAATTTTTTCAAAAGATGAGAATTGCCATCGTTGATTTCAAGCTTTTTAATTTAGAGTATGTTTTGAGTTGGCTAAAGTACCCAAATGCAATGAATCCTATATATTTGTCTACCTTGCTACATTTTTGGAAAGCCAACATGAAGGTTGGGATTGAATGTTTTTTTTATCCACAGGTGCTTTGTTAATTGGAGAAAGATAAATGATGAGATTTATTGTTCTTTATGTCTTCTAGGAAGGAAAATTCACCACATGGAATTGTAGTGAAATGTTGTGAAGATTTAATGAATTAATCACAATACATTCACAACTTGGTAGATAAACAAGCATTATAAAAAGTTGAGAATACTTTTTATGATTGATATTATTTGATTGCTAGATTTTCAAGCATGTGCCTTTAAAGGCCTTAACGAAAGCTATAGTTCAAAAAATTGAGGTAATTTTATTGAACTCATGAAACTCTTAGGAAGTCATAATGATAAACTTGATGGGCTTGTTTTAAAAAATGCTCCTCCTTAAAATGATAATTAAACTTCTCATAAAATTCAAAAGGAAAATTTAAATATCTTTTCTAGTAATATGCGAAGGGTGATTTGTGATGAGATTGAGGATTCAAAGTTTTGTATCATTTTTCATGAGCTAGATATGAAGAAAAAAGGGAAATTGTCTTATGGTTTATTAACAAAAATGGTTTCATTTGGGAACATTTTTTCATGTTGTGTACATGAAAGATATCACGACATTGACTCTAAAACAATATATGTTCTATGTTCTATCTCATTATGATCTTCTTATAGAACATATTTGAGGTTGAGGATATGAAGGTGCAGATAATATGCGATGTGAGTGGGATATACTCCAAGCTTTGTTTTTTTAAAGATTTTTCTTTTGCTTATTATGTATATTGCTTAGCTTGTAAGTTACAATTAGCTCTTGTTGTTGTCTTTACAGAAGTAAAACTTGTTCACCAGTTTTTTTTATATTGCATCTGATGAAACAAATTATGGGGATTGGTGATGTTTTATGCTGATCTTTGCAACAATGAGATCAAGACTTTGTTAATGCCATGAGTTTAGTTTCAACTACAAAGTCATTGATTCAAAAGTTATACGATGATGGATGTGAACCTTTATTTAAGAGTGTCAAAACATTTTGCGCATAAAACGATACTGATATTCTTGATTTAAAACCACTATATACAAGAGCTCATGGTAGGTCTCGTCATCATAGTGAACTTCTCACAACTTTAGAACATCATTTCCAATTTAATATATTTGTAACTGCAATTGATTTTCAATTACAAGAGTTAAATAATACATTTTGTAATCAAACAATTAAACTTCGTATTTTAAATTAAAAAATTATGTCCTCAAGATTCTTATAATTCATTATTCTTATAGTTTATTCAGTGTTGATGACGTATGCAATTTGGATGAAAAATTTTACCCCAAAGATTTTAGTGAGCAAGATAAACTTCATTTGAGATTTCAATTCCAACATTATGAGCTTGATATACCAAAACATCTAAAGTTTTAGAAATTGGATATTTTTTTATGAGTTGTGTTAAGTAATGATAGCTTCTTAAAGATAAAAAAATCTAACATTTAATCAATAGATTAATTCAAATAACCTTAACTCTTTTTGTATTTATAACAACTATAAAATGAACTTTTTCTACAATGAAGTTGGTGAAAACAAGGCTTCATAACATAATATATGATGATTTTCTTGATGATAATTTAGTTGTATACATATAAAAAGATATTTCTATGAACTTCATAACATATATGATCATGGAGGAGTTCTACTCAATAAAAGCTCATTGAGAATGATTTAGTTTAGAATTCTTTTTTCTATTTTTTTTTATCTATATTGAACATTTTTAACTTTTAGTATTTATTAGAATGTAATAGACAATATAATACTAGATATAAGAAAATCAAGAATTTCATTTTGATATAATTATTTAGAGGTAATCATTTGCGGTTTGGTTCGGTTTTTATTAAAAAAAGTAAACAAACCAATTTTTTTTTTAAAAATCCGAAACCGAACTGAAACACGTAATTTTTTTCCCGGTTTTCTCGGTTTAATCGGTTTTTTAATTTTTTTGCTCACCTCTATAATTATTAAGATTATTAAAATGAAATTTGATTTTTTTTTTTACTTTTATTTATATATCTTGGGGGCAAGTTAGAATTTCTCGTTCTGCCCTTAATTCCCTACCAGACGTACTTGGAGTTGGAGGTATGAAACAAATCTATTCTGCTCTTCATCTTATTGATTCTCAATTACGTGTGTTACCATTTATTTTCATTCACTTTAGATCTTTACTTCCTAAATCCTCATTCAAGTGATCAATTATAATCATTTTAGTTTTTTTTGCTTCATTTTTTTTCCCTCTATGTTGTTTCTTAGGAAAGATTTTTTTTGTTAAATATATCAATCATGTCTATCTTTCCTAAGATTCTACCGCTGCTTGAGAACCTACTATAGAATTTATCTATCTTTTCTTATGTTCTTATTTTCTAATAGAATCATGCCTCTTGCAGCTGTAATTTCTCTTTCACTTTTCAGAAGTTCAGATCTGGTTTTAATTGTATACCCTTAGACTTAATCACTTCAATGTAAGTCATACCTTCAGGGATTGGCTTCAAGTGTGAGCGAAGACTCAAAATTTTACTTGTGATTGCAGGTAAATTCAAATACTAGAACTGCAATATTATATGAATTAGATGACATAATTAAGCATCTAGTTCAAAATTATGGTGTGTTTCTCGACATTTACCTACTTTCATACGTTGCTTCCAATTCTTTTGCTTGTTTCCTGCATGCCTTTGATCAGGTTATATGACAAAAAGAAATATACATTCCCTTGCAACAATAACAGCTTGCATTTATTTAT
>Ga0325411_1005871_pt1 | contig 13543 bp, 12 predicted proteins | sample PopdelMetagenome_13_FD_206181 | JGI IMG/M metagenome (GOLD analysis project Ga0325411, IMG submission 206181) | Populus deltoides microbial communities from Bellville, Georgia, United States - Xylem-PdIQD-R4 | ecosystem: Host-associated > Plants > Phyllosphere > Stem > Wood/Secondary xylem... | reverse complement strand
TCCACCTTTTCTGGCTGCCAAGGTTTGCAATTCCTTATTCTTCTAAACCGTTTGTTAAGTTTTCGGCAGGACTGCAATATGTGAATTGTTATTTGATGCTACTGGTTCAAGTTCTTGATGATAGCATGAATGAGAGCTTGAACCTTTTCTGCTAGACTTTTTCATGTTTATTGTCGCACGTCCCCCGCGCAACGATCCGGCGATTTTTCGTTATATTACTTGATTAGTTCTTTAGGAGTCGCCACCTAGTATTTCATTGAGGGTTACTAGGAAACCCAGATTTACTGGTCGTTGTCGGAGATTAGAGGGTAAGAAACTGGTTGTGACTAGAAAAGATATTAGCACCCCTAGTATACCCTACCTGAGATAAGCTACTTTGCGGTTTGATGTGATTTAAAAATTTAAAATATTAATCAAATTCTAAAGTTTCAATAAATCAGTTATTAAATCCTAGAATATATGTAGAAACATGTTCTTACATTTTCATAGAAAATATAACATAATTTTATTGATCCTTGAGATATTCAATCATATTCAAATTAATCACTCAATTCTTTGTCTTTTTTATTTTTATAATTCAGTAACATAAATAAAAAGAGATACAAACACACACGCATCTCTTTTTATCATGATTTCCTCATCCACCATCTTTTACATGTAAAAAAAAAACAGAATTCAAAAAATCAAATTCAATTTAAAAATTACAAAACAAACCCTCCAAAATCTACAAGAATTGCAGGGAAGGCCCTCTGCAACTGCAGGAACGGTGGCTGGAAGATTTCTGGGCATCTGGGATGTGGCGGCGCGTCTCCTCCACGCGCACCACCACTGTGGCGCGTGAACCCACGCGCCGCCGTGAAAACAGGGGGGGTCCGTAACAGCCTCCTCCCCTCTTCCTTTCTGCACCGACGGTGACCTGCAAACAAGGAAAAAAACGCAGGCAGTTGATTTTAATCCATTTCTGTCCAGACCGTTTCTTGGATTTTTTTTCTTTTCTCTTCCGTTTTGGATCTGTTTCTCTACAGATCTGTTCTTTTCTTCTTCTTTCACCTTTTCTGTTTTTGGGTGGCCGATGGTATGTCCAAGGGGCAGCCGGCGGCTGAGCTTTTGTCGTGTCTGTGCCGCTGCCGGTGGCCGGTTCGGGTCTTGGTGAGGACGAGGGCCTGCGGGCTGCTAGGCGGCGCTCTCGGTGGCTGTCAGCTGGATGCTGTTCGACCACCACTGGGGCTTGTGGGCAACGGTGGAGCTAGCTGGAGGCAGCGGCTGGCTTCTGTGGAGGCCAATCTGCTGGTAGAAGGCCGGCTTGTGTGCAGAGGGAAGGCCTTGGTCTGGTTGGTTCTTTCTTCTGCCAAGAATATGGAGAGACCAACAGGAGATGGGAGGGCTGTCTTGTAGCCGGCTGTGGTGGGTTTATGAGGGAGAGGCCGAGAGAGGAGCTGTGAGGGGCTGTCTTGGTTCTCTCTTGCTTTTCCAAGGCCAAAGGGGGGAAGGTGGCTGCAGTTTTTTTCAGTAAAAAAAGGGCAGCTGCCTCTTGGTTTTGGCCGAGACAAATGAGCGGCTGAGAGGGGAAGACAGGGACGAGTGTGGAGGCAGATGGAGGAGAAAACGAGGGTCGGCCGCCGGTTGAAAGGGAAGGTTGTGTGCAGAGGAGAAAAATCTCAGTGGGCGGCGGCTGAGAGTTTTTTTTAGGTTTAGGTTTTTTATTTTTGTTCCCCCAAAATTTCCTCCGCCCCCATGCCTCTCCATTTTTCTCCCCGTGTGTAAAAATTTTCTCCTCGTGTAAATTTTTCCCTCCTATTTTTTTCTCTGTAGCATGTTATTTATAGGAGAAGTTTTGCTAGGTCTTCAAACTAGTCCCTCAACTTTTTTTTTTTTTTCTTTTCTTTTTTTTTTATAAATTTTGATTTTTTTTATTTTTTTGTATTTTTGAAAGCAAGCAATATCAATGTCAACTCAACAAGAAAAATCAGTGATCATAAAATTTACGCGTTAAAAGTTGAACGCGTTCCAAATAGCTTTGAAAATTTAAATTCTTTTGAGATGACGTTGAAATGCCAAAAACAATGCAAATATATCAAAAATGCATTTTTTGGGGTTTTCATTGTTTTTTTGCTATTTTTTGATTTTTTCTGTAAATTTATTAAAAACATGAATCAAAAATTGGATAGCAACATTTATGACAGTCACTTCTTCTTCCTCCTGCTATGGATTATCCTTCATTGTTCTATTTCCATAGTTATAATAGGGAGTAATCATTGTTCTATGAATTATTCATCTTGTTTTGGTGCCTTCATGGAAAGCTGTCAAATTGTCCTGCATTTCTATGTAAAAGTAGAACAAATTTCTTCTAGTAAAAAGTCAAAATTGGATGTTTAGAGAACTTGCTGTTAAGCTCGGTTGAGATACAGCAGCCTTCCACTGTTTAATGATGCATGCAAATAATTTATTTGAAGTGATTGGGGACCAATAACCAATCAATCATCCATCCAAGATGTTTTCAGAGTTTTACTCGGTGACTTGATAAATGTTCCTAATATTACTTTCCAGGCCAAGCAAATCGATGAAAGCTTCATCAAACAATTACTAGACTCATGTGAATTAAATATTTCAATCCACATAGAATCCTCTATGATCTCATCTGCAAGATGTAAGCAACCTGTCTCTTTCTGTGGGCATGGATCTTTGAATGTGAGGAAAAGATTTTATGCGATCGATACCACAATGTAAGTGGGCATGATTTAGATGGGATATGAAGTGGAAATGTGCACCCCACAGCTTGTTTATATAATCTGATTGTCTCTGCGTACTATGCTGAGTGTTTTCCATCATCATTTTTAGTTCCCTGCTGGCTGGCCATTCTTCTGGTTTGTGAATGGAAATTTTGTGCTACTCGTTTTTTGCTTTTTATCTCTTCTTTTAATTTGAGAATAAAACTTTGTCTACAGATATCTGGAATTATTGAAGACCTCAGGAGTGCAAAGTTTCACCTAGAATCTTCTGAGAAAGAGGCTGGGAAGGTTGTGCTAGCGCTGATTAGGCGGGGCATACCTGCATCAGACTGTATTGAAAATTCAGAACTTGAGGCTCTTCGACTTGCAGCTTCAAGTCTGAAAATTACATCCCGGTTGGCTCTTTTGGCAGAGAAAAGGTCCATTATGGGACAGCTTGATAAAGTTCATCAAACTGGCCTGACAAAGGAGACGATTTTGAAGTGTCTCCTGAGTTTTTTGAGGAAGTACGGAGAATTAATTCAGCAAGATCAAACCAAGAACAACCTTTCTATGCACAAAGAGAAAAAATGCCTGTCCACTTATCCAGAAGCTTTTGTAGATTGGTACGAGACACGAACACAAGCTGATGGCACACCAAAACCTCCCATTGAATTTGAATGCCCCTTCTCTATGAGACTCATGTATGATCCTGTAATTATTGCATCTGGGAAAACATACGAACGAGTTTGGATTGAGAAATGGTTTAGTGAGGGTCATGAGACGTGCCCAGTGACTAATATTAGGCTGGAGAATTTGTCCCTGACTCCAAACGTTGCAATGAAGGGCCTCATTTCAAAATGGTGTTCCCAGCATGAAATCATTGTTTCTAATCCAAGTCAGCGGTCAAAGTTTTCTCCAGTTTCCTCACTGAAATGCACATCCCCCGAATCAGTTGCTAGCTTTGGCAGCTCCATGAATGACTTGCGCCTTCAAGTTAGCAACGTCTCACTTCAATCTTCGGATACAAACTGTGGTTCGCATTTAATTGATGATGATGGTAATATTCGTTCAAGTGCTAGGCTCCCTCGAATGAAAGAAGAAATTTGCACACGCCACTCATCTACAAATGGTTGTAGCATTGGCTTGGCCTCTCTTACCAAGCTAGCTTCACTTCCCTGGAAATCCCAATGCAAGACAGTGCAAGATGTCAAAGAGGAACTGAATAAAAATAACCATGCATGCGATTGCTTGTTTTCTGACACTTCTATGAAATCGCTGATAAAATTCTTGAAGGTTGCACATGACTTGTGTGACGTAAGAGCCCAGAAAGATTCAGTTGATGTGATTTTGGCAATTTTGAGTGAAGACAGGTAAATATTTCTCCTTGGGTTGACATGCCTGGTAATTTTTCTGAATTTCCTTATTCTTCTTTACACGCAAATGTGACGATCTTCTTAACTCCCTTTTAAATCATCCAACTTTGGAATAATTTTTGAAAGGGTCGACTGAACCTTGTGGCTCAGCATTTTAAAGCATTTATTTCCACCACCAAGTCTTCTGCTGCTGCTCTTGGATTGTTGTTAAGGAATCACGAACTTTTCATTCATCTTGATAGTGCGTTGTCCGCAATAATATTCACTATTTGCCAAGGTTTTACTTGTTTTTCAACTTTTCGGCCTTTTTCTGCAGAGTTGAAATGCCTGCTTTTCATGGAGATTCAATATATGTGTTAGCATCGCTTCTTGATTCTAAAATCAGTGAAAAAGCTCTTGCAATCCTGGAATTGCTGTCTCACCATCAGTTTTACAAGTCTGCAGTTATAGCATCTGGAGTTCTACCTTCAATCCTGAAAATCCTTGATTCTCAGAATACGGAATCCCTTGAGCTTGCTATGAAGATACTTTGTAATGTGTCCTACGACGGTGACATAGCATATCACATTGTCTATTTGGATTTCATCCCAAGCTTGGTTCCTTTTCTATGCGACCGCAACCTTTCACGGTATTGCCGTACTGTTCTGAAGAACTTATGCCGGATCGAGGAGGGTAGGATTGCAATCGTTGAAACCGATTCATGTATCACTTCAATGGCCCAACTTCTTGAAACTGGTAGTGAGCTGGAACAAGAAACCACAATGGAAGTTCTCTCCCTATGTTATGAGGAGCTTGATTGTTGTCAACTGATCAAGGGAGGAAGCATCATCCAATCATTGTTCAGTATATCTGTCAATGGGACATCAAGAGGAAAAGCCATTGCCATGGAATTGCTCCAGCTCTTAGGGCATACTACAGAAGGTGTTAGTTTTGACTTGACCATGGACATCTCAAGTGGCTCCAGCAATCACAATAAAGGAGAAAAATCATCTTCCATATTTGGGTATCTGGGAAGGAAAATCTCAGGATTCTTTCATTAGAATCAGTCGTTATTTCTTAAAAAACTTTTTATATTCTTGTGACATATCAATCCTTGTTTCTTTAGTTAGGGTTTCAACTCCCTTTTCTTTTGTTAGGGATTGACGTTTCAATCCTAAAGACAGCCTTACACATTAATATCAGAAATTGTTAGATGGTCACAATTAGTGAAGTTCTCTTCTACTAAAATGGTCGTGGTATAAGATTTAATTTTAATTAATATATAATTGATCAAAATATATTCTTTAGCGTCGATTAAAAAAAGAAGAAAATATCAGTATAAATGGCTTATCTTAACTATAATTATGAAATCTCATAACCACTCGGAGCAAGGCTAAACTTAATTACAAATCGGGAGTGGGATCCTCATTTTTTTAAGAAAAGAATTACTAAAACATTATTTTAATTAAAAAAATTAATCAATGGGTTAAGAGCCTGGTTTTGATCTGATCAAGTCGACCTTGATTTTTTATTGGGTCAGTTAAATTTTTTATTTTTTTATTTTTTTAACCTAAATTGATTTAGGTTTGGGTTAACTAGATACTAAATCGACATATTAAGCCTGTTTGGATTCTATAATTATGATCTTTAACACCGTAAAATGTATAAAAAATAATATGAAAAGAGAAGAATGTCACCTTACATGTAAAAAATAAATAAATTTAAAGTCATGGGAAACATGATTGAATATTTTGTCTGAGAATTTCTTGTGACCAAATGTGAGTTCTCGCATTATTCTTTGAGTTCCTGTTTATGTTTGCACATGGCAACTAAAATACTAAAGAATTAATTATTCCTTAAGCTTCCTCTAATACATTTTCTTCCGATTCCTTGAAGCGAGCTCAGAGATCTTTAGCCTTCCAGGTTATGGGCCAGTCCACTGTTCTAACTTGAACTATCTTTCTTGGACCTGTCCAGTTTCTAGTGGGCTTTACTTCAGGTTTTTGGCCTCTCGTTATCAAAATTAAACCATTAAAAAAAATTAAAAGGGTTTTTTTGCCTTCTCCAACTTCACTACCACAAAGGAGTACACAGCAGCCCTTTGGTCCTGGTTGCCCAGCGGGAATCCAACTGTCCTCATTTCTTTTCCATTGAGGTAATGAACTCATCTCTTTCTCTGCTTCAATTGTTTCTTTCAGAGTTCTGAAAGATTGTGTCTCACTGTGTTTGACTGTCATTTCCATGTGGGTTTTGCCTGTTTCGGACATTTGAAGTCTCTCTAGCCAGCTTGACATCTCTACTTTGTTTTCGTGGCGATTTTGCATCTGGGTTTTTGAGTTCTCTATTCATATACATATCTGAAGCATGAATTTGAAGCGCTTAGTTAATAGGCAAGTGGTTAACAACTTATCGAGATTCAATGGAAGAGTGCGGACTCGAAGAGATTTCTCTACCATTACAGCCTCAATCCATTCCTCAAACCGCAGCTGTGATGGAGTGATTCCTTATAATTGTAGAAACTCGACACCCATTTTGTCCTTTAATAGATACATGCACACTATTGGAGAAACAAAGTTGATTGGGTCGAGTTTTAATCCGAAACACAATGCTAATGATTCCGAGGAGGATGAAACCATGAATGAGTTCTTGTCGCGATTTGTGTGGATAATGCGTGGGAAGCTAACTGAAGTGTATAAGGATTGTGATAAAGAGACGATTAATGGTATGCTTTTGGTTATTGTTGGAGAAGTTGTTTCGGAAATGGAAAAGGGTGGTCTTGAACAAATGCTTGATGTTTCGGTTGCTACGTTGTCACAGGGTTTCAGTAGGGATTTGTGGAAGACAGTGTGGGAAGTGAGCAATGCAGTGTTGGCAGATATGGAAAGGGAAAGGAAGAAGGAGAAAATGAAGGGTTTTTTGCAGTGTGAGGAGGTGCAGGAATTGTGTAGGTTTGCTGCTGAGATTGGAATCCGAGGGGACATGATGAGGGACTTTAGGTTCAAATGGGCGCGTGAGAAGATGGAAGAGAGTGACTTTTATGAGGGTTTGAAGCGTCTCAGAGAAGAAGTGAGAGCCCAGGAGAAAGCAGAAGAAGAGGGAAAGAATGCTGTGGCCATGGGTGAAGAGGCTGCGATCATGGATGGGGAGAAACCTAAGGTCGTTACTCTTCCTATGAGACATGGGAAGATAAATTACAAGATTTATGGACTTGATCTTTCCAATCCTAAGTGGGCTAAAGTTGCTGATAGAATCCATGAGTCAGAAAAGCTCGATTGGCCTGAGGAACCGAAGCCAATATCCGGGAAATGCAAAATTGTTACCGAGAAAATCCTTGCATTGAAAGAGGTGGATGACCCTTCTCCACTGTTAGCTCAATGGGCAGAGCTTCAAAAGCCTAGCAGGATTGATTGGTTCACTTTGTTGGATAAGTTGAAAGAACAGAATACTCGTTTATACCCTAAGGTACAATGCTCATTCGTTTTCTTTCTCTTACATTTGTTAGTTATATAACTAGTTCATTTACTTTATTGTGTGTGATTACAACGATTAGTTATTGATTTATCTTTTCTATGTTTAACACGGTAGAGATTTGAAATGTGTAGAATAAACGGCATAGCATAATTTACTCAACTCATTATCTTGAGGTGGTTGCTATTGATTGAATTTTATTGCAGGTAGAGGAAGTTTTGTTGAGCGAAAAATCCTTCCAAGCTAACATCCGCGACTACAGCAAGATTATTGATGCCCATGCTAAACAGAACCGCATAGAAGATGCTGAAAGAATTGTTGAGAAGATGAATGAAAATGGTATTCAACCAGATGCTTTGACCACTAATATTTTGGTACACATGTACAGTAAGGCAGGAAATCTTGACCGTGCTAGAGAAGCATTGGAAAGCTTGAAGAGACTTGGTTTCCGGCCAGACAGAGAGATCTACAATTCGATGATCATGGCATATGTAAATGCTGGTCAACCTAAGTTGGCTGAATTATTGATGAGAGAGATGGAGGCAAGAGACATCAAGCCTACAATGGAGATCTACATGACTTTGCTTCGGTCATTTTCACAACATGGAGATGTTGGTGGAGCTGGACGAATTGCAACCACAATGCAGTTTGCAGGATTCCAGCCGAATTTGGAGTCTTGTACATTGCTTGTTGAGACATTTGGGCAAGTTGGTGATCCTGATCAGGCAAGGAACAACTTTGACTATTTGATGAGGCTTGGACACAAGCCTGATGACAGGTGCACTGCAGGCATGATTGCAGCTTATGAGAAAAAGAATATGTTGGATAAGGCTCTCAAACTTTTGTTAGAGCTCGAGAAGGATGGCTTTGAGCCTGGACTTGCTACTGACACTGTCCTTGTCGATTGGTTGGGGAAATTGCAGCTGGTTGATGAGGTTGAGCAGCTATTGGGCAGGATTGCTGAGCAGGGCGAGGCTCCTCCTCTCAAGATTCAAGTTAGCCTTTGTGATATGTATGCAAGGGCTGGGGTCGAGAGGAAGGCTCTTCAGGCTTTGGGGGTTGTGGAAGCCAAGAAGGAGCAATTGGGGTTGCATGATTTTGAAAGGGTTGTAGGCGGGCTTATCGCTGGTGGGTTTGTGCAGGAGGCTCAAAGGGTACATGGGTTGATGGAGGCCCAGGGCTTTGCTTCAGAACATTTAAAGGTTGCGCTAACGGCATCTCAAGCTTTTTCCCGCAAGAGACCATCGAAATAGTTTGCCGTCACGATTCTCGAGGTTATGGAACACTAGTGATAATTGAGATGCTGTTTTGGTAGTTCATATAGGAAAATCAAACGCTACTTGACAAGCAGGATGTATCATCGTTTATTCGTGTTTGGCTTTTATTCGTGTGCCCATGTTGGTGTAATTCAGGAAACTGTTTTAATCATGATGGAGGCCCTTTTTAATAATTAATTGAAAGGAGAATGTTGCTTCGTTCTGTATTAGTTAAATGTGTTGTTTTACAGGAGCTATGACAATTCTCTGTCCGATGACTGGATTACCTTTCGCTCTTCTGCGCATCGTTAAGCACATATTTGTAGATTATGTTTTTCTTTGATTAATGTTGTGAATTGAGATTGTGCTTTCTGGGGTTGGCACACCAATCACACACTTCCATATGGATTTGGACGATCTCTGCCTGTTTGAGAAAAATGGCCCGTTTCTGGAGCCAAGTTTTTTCTCTTTTGTGGAATTTAAAGAAAAATCTTGATCCAAATAGATTCTGAAGACATTATCCTTACAAGCAGGAAGCTTTCATACATTGATATTGTTAGATTCTAATAGTATTCTCCTTTAATGAACTCATTCAGCCGCTTCAATTCTCCACCTTGCTGCTCTACCACAGCTCGAACCACATCTACAATGGAAACCATCCCAGCTATCTTTCCATCTATGACCGGAACATGCCGAATATGATGGTCTGAAATCGAGATATAAATTTCTCTTTATCGCGGCATCATCAAATTCAGTAACAACTCGACTCTATATCCCATGTAATTGGAAAACATGAATTCTTAGCATCGTAAGTACCTGTCATAAGCTGCATTGCTTGTAGAATGCTGGTGTCAGATGTCACTGTTACTAATTTGTTCTGTCAAGCGTTGAAATTGAAACATAGTTAGAAAGGAGAATGGTTACTCCATAACCCCAACACAAAAATAGTGCAAGAAATAACCTCATCAGTCATAATTTCCCCGACTCTAGTGTATTTAGATGATCTCCCTTGTGCTATTATCTTCCTCATATAGTCTGCTCAGGCATCCGTTCCACCTCCATTAACAACGATTAGAATAATCTACTTCGTCATATTGCGTAGTTTAATAAAAATTATTCTCAAGTTTCTATGTTATTTTGAAAATCTCGGCATTCCAACTCTTAGCTACAGCATCAAAGTCAATTCAAAGTTTTTTTTTCTGGTGAATTAGAGCTAATTACTCCATTAATGCATTTCTATTTCAATTCTGTTGCATTCATGCCTAAAATTGCACCAAGGATAGAGGATGAATGTCTAACTAACAATGTAAAGTAGGGTTATTTAGAAATCAGATACCTCTCTCTGTGATAATTCCTGCAATAAGTTCTTGTTCTCCTGGCTTTAGGACTACCAATGACCCAATATTATTCTTTGCCATCTGCAAATTTCTAGATCTTAGTAGTGATGTTTGTGTACTATATAAAGAAACTTGACTCTTCAGGAAACAGTTTCAGCTTTATTTCATTAACCTACATTCTCCACAGCATCATAGACAGAATCGGTGGTGCGGCACCAGAGCCAGGAGCCAATTTTGTCTTCTCCCTTTGTCATCAGTATATCTGCCACTGTTAGATTCTCCAGTCCTTTCTCTCGCACTGGAAGAGAGGATGTAACGCGTCCAAAACGTGAAAATATATTTCTTCTATCACGGGGATGCTTTAGAATTGCAACTCTGAGGGTTTCCTGGCAAGATCTTATTCCTCGGACAAGTCCTTCCATTTCAACAGATCTTGTTGGAAAATGAAAGTTAAAAATGAATATCGTCTATTGCAAGAACGTGGCTGAAAAGATTTGTGATTGCCTAATGAAGGTTCGGGATAAAGTTTGTGTAAACTAAATTAAGTGACAATTAACATACCTAAGAGAATTGGAGAGCTTGAAACAATTATACGATCTTCTGACGGTGAAGTCATGGGATGGATTCAACCCATAAATAGTATCTTCCAAGGAGAAGACACAAGAAAGTACATCTTGCGAAGAGTTCTTTTCTTGAATAGTAGGGCGATGGAATTAAGAAAGAAAAATTTTCAGTATTTAGTGTTCTTTTCTTGAATGGTAGGGCGATGGAATTAAGAAAGAAAAATTTTCAGGATTTTTTCCTTGTTTTGTAGGTTGCTTCTCTGGCGGGCATGGTACAATGATAGAGCATTGAAAGCTAGCAAACCAGGAGATTGCATGCATTGCTTAAACCTTTTTACCATGACATGCATGATTGACTAAGCAAATAGTCATCGCTGCAGTATTGATATCTTATCAAAGATTTAAGGAATTTCTTTAAAAAAAAAAAAACTAAATTAGAATTAGAATTGATCACTGGTGATCTATGGTCGAGATAACACATGCATCATGTGGATGGAGAGTTGTGCTCTATAAACTGAGATTCGGCGAAGTATATACTTGGATGGCTTTAGAAGAAAAGTAACAATTACCCTGGTTTCCTATCACAGGAGACGACATAGTTAGAAGCTTAAAGTTGAACAAGATAGGAATTCATAATCTAAAGACGAACAAATTGAGATGCTAGACCTGAGAGAGAAGGAAAATCTGTCTAAGGAATCCCGAATTTCTCCCACATAAAGGCTAGCCTTTAGAGAGGAAAAGAGGCAAAAGGAGAGAGTGAATTTGAAGACGGCAACAGAAAGGTCTCGAAAACTTTCCAAGGTATCAAATAGAAAATTATTAATACCACATTTCTCAACAAGAATTCAGCATCAACGCAGCCAACCTACATCTACAACCTTTGTTATACTTTACATTTTCTTAAATCAAAACTATGGCAGACCAGAGGCCATTCCGCTTTCGGCTCCCTTGGTTGTCAGCACCCGTCGCTCCTGCTCCACGTCCTACAGCTGAACCCCAACCTCCTCGTCCTGCAGTTCAAATTCAAGCCCCAGCCCGGCCAACCACCACAATCCCCATTCAGCGGCCACCTTTTCGACCAGCAGGGATAGCCCCAGCACCAACTCCTACCACTCAGATTACGGCACAAGTACGAACTGAACCTCAGCCACCACCTCGCGCGGCTGCTGAATACCAAGCCACTTCTCAACTATCATCACCATCTCGTGCAACAATCCCAACACGGGCTGGTTCAGAGCCACCATCACCATCTCGAGAAACACGGGCTGCCTCTGTGCCACCATCACCATCTCGTGCAACTCCACAATCAAGAGCTGCATCGGTGACCCTATCACCCTCTCGTGCAACAACCCAAACCCAAGCTGCCTCCCAAACCCTGTCACCATCTCGTGCAACTCCTCCATCAAGAGCTGCATCTGTGCCACCTTCTCCTTCTCGCACCACTTCCCAGCCCCGGACAGCAGCACTGGCAGTCCGACAACCTGAATCTCCATCTCATTTGGCCTCTCGAGTTCCAGGTAAAACATCCTCACAGCCCTCTTCTCCTTCTAAGATAGCTACCCAAGTGCAGCCAACAGTTTCCCGGTCCCCATCAAAGAAGTTGCAGCTAGCAACACAAGAGACCTCTCAGCCTCCCCCGACATCTACTCAATCCGCCACTCAACAACAAGAAACAAATCCAGCAATATCTTTTCCCTTGTCACAAGTGCCTCAAGAAAAGACAGAAATCAGAGCAGAGAATGTCTCTCGACAACAACAACAAGCAGAGCCTGTACAAGCATCAGGTGTTGTGAGAGCAGCAACAGCAACACCAACTTCTGTGGCAGCACTTGAGATACCTGCAGCATCACAAAAATCAGATTCTAAGACCATAGGTCCTGATCATCCTCTGAATCTTTCAGAACAGCTGAAAAACCTAAAGGAAGACATTTTTGAAAGGAAAAAGACTACTGTTAGCTCAAATGGGGAAACTGCGAAATCTGCAAGAGCCCAGTATGTATTGGGCGAATCTCATCAAAAACCATCCATGTCCAATGGAGAAAAAGTTCCCTTGCACAAAGAAATCAGGGAAGACATTTCCAAGTTTGTTCACAAGCTGGGAATGGAGCACATAAAGCATCCCATAGGTGAAAAGCCTGTCAGCATTGTAACTCTAGCAGGTGAAAACAGAGGAGCTTCAATGTACGAGGGCTCTGAACCAACAAGAAAGGATGAATCAGTCCACATCCATCATGGTTATAAGATCAATCCAGATGAGAGCAGCGAAAATCCTACTGGTGGAGAAGGAAGTTCGAAGGGTGGAAAGTTCAAAGATCTGCTGACAAAAGAAGATCCAGCAATGAAGGCATTTATCAACAGTAATACACAAAGTGTCAATAACTCGATTTTGTTTGAAAGTTCACTAAACGAAAGAAGTCCTGGTGTACAGCTGCATCTCTCTCATAACGATGAAGAACCCAGTGAGTACAGTGCTAAACCAGGTCCTCTCGAGACACACAAGGCTGAATTCAAAGTCACCCCTGCTGAGATGCTTACTCATGAACCGACAGTAAAATGACGATGCCTATGAGGTTGGAATCAAGTGATTCAGACCCTGATAATCCAGAAAAGCCTTGAAGACATGGTTGTCGCTACAATCGCGTGCAGGAGAGCAAAGATAAGGATATAGGGGTTCTCTAACCAGGTAAATGATGGCTTGGTACTATAATCTACCACCAAAAACATACAGTTTGTGCACATGACAATAAAAATATTTTACAGAAGTAATAATAAGGATGCAATATCATCTATAAAGTCATGTTTATGTATAATACTTTTGCATCATATGATAATGAAATGTTTTGTTCACTGTACTTC
>Ga0325411_1005870_pt1 | contig 13543 bp, 11 predicted proteins | sample PopdelMetagenome_13_FD_206181 | JGI IMG/M metagenome (GOLD analysis project Ga0325411, IMG submission 206181) | Populus deltoides microbial communities from Bellville, Georgia, United States - Xylem-PdIQD-R4 | ecosystem: Host-associated > Plants > Phyllosphere > Stem > Wood/Secondary xylem... | reverse complement strand
TCCCAATAACTTTATCTTTACTATAGATCCATGAATCAAATATTTAATAAATATTAAAGATAAATAATTTTTTATTAATAAATTAAATATATTTACATAAACAAAGTTAATGTCATATATAATCAACAGATAAGTTACAAGGCATATAAATTAACACCAAACTCTATATAAAAAAAAAAAAGCTATTAGAGTGATCACATCAATATAATACCTAATGTGTAAAATTTAATCATAACAAATTTAACTTATTTAAAAGATAAAAAAAAAAGAATTATTCATATGTTTTGGATTACATCACTATACATATAATTATTCTTGTATATTATTTTAGGGCACTTAGCAGCCATGGCTTTTGGATGCTGATGTGGATCCTACTAATCCATTCTACTTTTGTTCAGTAAAACCAATCCATCATGTTACTGTATATATGTTGGCTTTATCGTCCCCTCACATTGCGTCTTAAATGTTTATTTCCACCAATGGCTGCCAACAAACAAACAATAATCCTTCCCTAATGGAATAACTTTTCAGTTACATTATATATTATAAAAGTTGGATGGAAATGAAAGAAAACTTTTTTTTTATATTAAAATAGTCGAGTATACACTAGACAAAACATTATATATATATATATATATATATATATAATCAAAGATTTAAATTGTTTATGTAAGATTTTAAGAAAAGTTTTATGATATGCTTTTTAATAAAATCTTAGAAGTCCACCGGTATGATTTATAATATAGTGTTGAATAATAAATTTAAATTTAAATTTTAAATTTTGAGAGACATTTAAACATGTTTTTCATGGTATATGCTCTCGTATAGAGTTTTATGTTGTGAGTTGATCCTAATTAAAATTCAATGACTTAACTATTGCTTGATTTTTATTTTATTTTTTAAATTAGATTTGTTTAAAAAAAATTAGTGTAATAATATATTAAAAAAATTAGCAAAATAACATAATTAGATACATATGAGGTTGTGAATAGTGATTTTATAAGAAGTCATAATTGAGAATGATGACTTCTAGAGAAATTGTTAAAATAAAATTGCTTAAACTTGAAGGGAGAGAGAGGAGGAAAAAAATAGAGCCCGGAAGTGTACTGAAGTTCTGATTATAACATCACCAGTACTATTAAAAAATTCTCGAAGAAATGAATCTAATAACATTAAAAAGGGTTACGAACAATTCTCGAAGTGAACCACACTCTTCATCTAAAAGCAATTGAGTAATTATAATGAGGAGAGGCAAGAGAGAAAAAAAAAAAGAAAGAAAAAATAGACTTTGAAGACATATCAAAGCTTCGAGTACAACAATACCAATACATTAAAAAAATCTTACAAATTCAATATTAATAATTGTGACATGTATCAAATTGTGTTACTTGGCCAATAAGCGAAAAAATTTGTGTTGCTTAGCTATTTGATCAATTTCTCTTATTCTTTCCATGAGGAGGAAAAAAGAAGAAGAAGAAAAAGAAATGACCATTAATGCTAAACTAGAGGTAATGAAACCACACATGCTGGCTAGAGATAGAGGGGTCAATGAGAAAATTTCATCGCCACCACGCGCGCTAATAGAAAAATATGGGATTCCCACACGCCTCCCTCTTTTTTTTTAATTAAAATATCTTTTTTTGTATTTATTAAAAGACCTAATTTTTCATTTGTCAAATTGATTATAACTAAAAAGCCAAAATGAAAAATACAAAATTTCCCCTGCATGATAATTTATATTTTTTACTTTTAAGGGTAATTTCATAATTTTACTATAAATAAAAAATAAAAAGACAAAAAATCCCCTTTGTGATATATATATATATATATATATATATATATATATATATATATATATATATATCTTTTACTTTTAAGGGTAAAAAAATTCACCTCACTATGCTAAAAAAATATATGCAAACTAATTTGCCTCCAATCAATTTTGTAATGTACAATGAACCCTTTGGAAAAAATATTATTATCCCCGAAGCAAGCTTTGTTAGATTTTTTTTAGAAGAGCAAAAGCATAATCATATTATTTCAATCCATAGTGTTTTGTGTCTTGATTCTGCAATACATCACTTATCTTTTTTTATTTTTGTTTTTATAATTATAGTGCATTTATGGGGTTTGAGGTAATTCCATGAATATTCTTTTATTCTTGAGCTCAAACAATCTCATGTATCATTAATATTCTTTTCCTATGCATATTTCATAGTACACAAAGATTTTAGTCATTTTTTTCTTCATTACATGTATTTCCTTGCTCCAACAAACCCTAATTAACATCAATTTTAGAAGGAGTTTCGATCGTTGCATGAAAATCTTAAGAATTCAAAAACAAATTACTCTCCCGCTATTTTAGAAAAAGCGTCTTGTCTTGTCTTGTCTTGGCAATGTTGTTTTACTCAAGATCTTGACATAAAATTATTTGTAAAGGCACATATAATTCGTGGGCCACCTTGGTATATATTAATCAGCCAATAATTTACAAAACCCTAATATTCTATCGAGAGGATTGCTTGGCTTAGTGTAATAGTTACCATGAGAAAGCGATATATGTTTTGCCCGTAGAGGTTGAAGATGACCTATGAAACATCCATCATTTCATAGCTTTGAGCTATGGCAATTGAAGTGTTGACTAATTAGCTCCCCAGGACCAGGAACCTGTTTCTCGTATTGGTTAACAGAAAGACGAAGCATCAAATTATTAAAGCATCAATTCACGTAGCTTTCGAGTCAATTCACGTAGCTTTCGAGCCATTTTAGGGTATCGCTATAATTATTTTTTAAAATGTTTTTTATTTAAAAATATATTAAAATAATTTTTTTTATTTTTTAAAAATTATATTTGATATCAGCACATCAAAATGATTTGAAAATACTAAAAAATTATTAATTTAAAACAAAGAAAAAAAATATAAAAATTTTAAATTTTTTCAAAAACACTTTTGCAACGCAAAAACAAACAAGGAATCTATGGGCAAATCCACGTATATGAACCAAAAATTGAATTAATTCTCGATGATTCCTAGAATAAGTAAAAACAAATTCAAAATTAGATTTTAGAGATTTAAAACTTGGACTGAATTTTTTCCGTAAAAATAACTGAAAAAATAAACTAAAAAACAGCGTGTCATTTCTTATATTATTTAAAAAAAAATACATAATCAAATTAGAATGCATGTTCTTCTAGGCCTATGAACACCTGAATTTTTTTAAATTTATTTTTATAATTTAGTTGCATAAGAAAAGTCGAAATATTATTAATTATTTCTTGATTGAAAATTACTTTATGGATTATGATAAGTTTTGTTAGGGAGAACTAATTTCCTGAAGAAAAAAAACCTTTGCTCACCAAAATAAAAAATGAATGAATAAGGAAAGGAGAGTTTTGTCTCTTTTTTTGTTATTTTAATTGTTTTAAGTTTGTATTTAAAAAACAAATGATGTTCATAAAAAAAAAAAAGAGAAGTCATGTCTATGTCAAATTAAAAAAAAAGAAGCATAAATAAGAACACAGAGTTTTAATAGAATAAATACAATTTTTACTTTATAATTTCAATTACTCAATTTCTTTGAAGTAATTATTTTAATATTTATAAAATTAAATAAAAATAGATTTTAAAAACGGTACCGCTCCGGTGGCGCCAACAAAATAAACTAGCAACTACCAAAATTTCATAGCACACAATTTACTAGGGAATCTCTCCGTTTTTCGAGTAGTACTAATCATAGTTTTGAAACCTAGCCCGGCCCGGCGGGTCGACCCGAGACCCGGCCGACCCGGGCTTGGAGCCGGGCCAGGTCTAAGTAAAAAACAGCCAAGGATTTGACCCGACGAAACCCGGTCGACTCGGTGGGCCGACTCGGGTAAACCCAGCTGAGACCCGGCCTTATTTTTTTAATATATATACGAGAAACGGTGTCGTTTTGGCGTTTTAAAGTTAAAAGGCCAAAACGTGAAGAATTGAAGACATAACAAGCAGAAGACCTAGTTAAAAAGCAGAAGACCTAGTTAAAGAAAACCTAATTAAAGAAATCTTAAAAGCTCTTTCAAGGTACACTGAAATGGTTGACGATATTATCGGGACACAAGCTGAAAAATTGCAACAAGGGAGTGAGCTAACTCAAGTAAGGCTCAAAGAAATGGACCTGCCAGATTCAATTCTTTCTTTGGAAGAACTTTACGCTTCCAACAGATCTAAAGAAGACGTGGAAGCAGTGCAGATTAGTGGGGGTGCAGCCAGCCTTAAAGTTGAGTTACAACAACTTATGGATTTGAGGAGGGTAAACCAAGAATTGTTGGTTCAGACTAAGGAACTTTTGCAGAATGAAGCAACGGAAGATGCCTAATTTAGATCTTTGAAGAATAGAGATGCTCTATTCTGTGGAGGAATCTTATTTTTGTTTTGCTCTCATCATATAGAATATGCACTTCCAACTTTAGCTAGGTTTATAATGTCTTTGGATGCTGATGAAGATGCTATAGTGGGGGCCTTGAAGCAGAGTTTGGTATGTATCTTCTTTCTAAACCTTTTGTTTTTCAAATAATTTAGTGTTGCATTGTTGAGTTGATATTTCCTTTTCCCCGATGAACTCAACCTTGTCTCTCTAACAATGAAAATAAGTAGAAAAATGGACTGAATGCTTTTTTGTTACTACATCTTCTTTCTCTTACTGTTTTTCTTTTTTACTCCTCATCCATAGTTTATGTTATGGTTGGTTTCCCTTGACATTTCTTGAGTAGGTCTTAGTAATCTTGAGTGGGTTTATATAAGTGTTGTTTTTCTGTTGTTGGTTTTTTTTTGTTGACCCGAGTCAACCCATCTGACCCGTGACCCGATCATTAGACCGGGTCGACCACCGGGTTGGATTTAAAAACTACGGTACTAATTAGGAGGAGAAAGAAGGAAATGTCATTTTTTTTAATTTAATAATAAAAACAGTTTTAGACTAATTTATACATTAATCAAATTTAAATTCTCTGCCTGATTTTAAGAACACACCATGTGATATAATAAAAAAAATATAATAAATATTTCTAAATACTAGTCTTACTTTTTAAATTTAAAAATCAAAGAAATAAGTATAATTTTGGCATTAACCTATAAACTGTATTTGTTTTTTAGATAACTTTTATAGTTGTGGTTTGAAAAAGATAAGTTTAAAAAAAGTGTGGTTAGTTGAGGTTAGTTGGATTTAGATACGTGTTTGGTAAAATTTGTGATTCAATTTTACATGCAACAAAAAATATGTATAAAATGTTTGGTAGCTGTGTGATTATGGTTGTTTTTCAAAGTGTTTTTTACTTGAAAATGCATTAAAATAATATATTTTTATTTTTAAAAAATTATTTTTGATATCAGCATATCAAAATGATCTAAAAACACAAAAAAAATAATTTGAAGCAAAGAAAAAAATTAAAAAAATTTAAATTTTTTCAAAAACGCTTTTGAAACGCAAAAACAAACAGTGTTTTACGAAACTCAGTTAAAAAAACATGTAAAATCTGCTTCACAAAAACTGCGTTTCAAACTTGATTTTTTACTGGATTCCGCAGCATAAAACACAGTTTTAATAATTACCAAATATTTTATTATATTTTTTACACCGCATATACAAAAACAGGTGAAAAAAAAATAAAGCATAATTTTTTTTTTTAAAAAAAACCCATCAACTTTTATACTAGTCGAGTGCGCGTGGATTTATTATAGATAGGCGGGCGGCTTTTGTTGTCAGCAAGTGTTCAATGCCAAAGTAAAATATGCTTGCCACTCCTTTTCTTTTTAAGAAATGTATGTAAATAATGCTACCAATTCATGAAAAAAAAACAAAAAAAAAAACTATAATGTTAAATACAAAGGGAGATCTTCATTTTTAAAGGGAATATTTGGATGGTAAGTGGACCTATATTCTGTATTGGTATTTATGTTAGTATTTAAAGAAAAATATTATGTTAATTTGAAATTAAATACTATTCAAATTAATAGGATTTACGGAAAGGAGTGTGAGACAAAAGTTGCAAATATCCGGACCACCACTGTCCAGGAAAAAAACAGCTAAAAGTGGAAAATCTTCATAGACTATTATTGGACCGTTTGCCTCTGTGTAAAATTACTCTGCGATCCAAGCTGACTGTTTTGGGGAAAATTTTATGGTGCTTGGATTGTTTTTAAATGCAATGTTGACTTTTTTTTAATTCTAGTATTTAAATTAGTTTATATATATTTCGACTTGAAATTTTATGCCCGTATCTATAAAAAATTTCCATATAAAAATAAAATAAATTATTATTTTTTTTTACGAGGAAGCATGATACCAAGAAAATGTAGCCAATAAGATTCGAATGTTGACTTCTAATTCGATTCAATTGTATCTTTTTATAATTCCACTAAAAATCAATCAATATAGTATAGTAATGTAACGTCTAAAGTCTTTCTAAATTGTCAATTTTATGACAATACTTAATCAGCGAGCGCTAATTGATTGGCTATGACATTATTTCATTTTTTTTTTTTGCCTGTAGCATTTAAAAACGCGGCTTAAATACTGTCTAGTAAAAATTTAAATTTTTTTATTTAAAATTATATTTTTAAGTCATTTTAATGTGTTGATATTAAAAATAAATTTTAAAAAATAAAAAATATATATTATTTTAATATATTTTCTAAAAAAAACACTTTAAAAAACATTACTTCTCTTTTAATCTATGAAAATGAATTACCTTTGATGAAAACAAGATGTATACAATATATTAATGTTTTTTCAATCCAACATGCAATCTAGTTTTAGAATTTGCTGTACCGTGCGGTTCGTTGACAAATTTATATTCATTTAATTATACAACAAAAATATTATTTCTTCCAAGAAAAACCATTATTTTAACTTTTTAAAAAAAAAATGAAAGGATTGAAAGAATCTCATTCAAAAATAAATATTGAATTGATTGATATCTAATGAAATAACATTTCAAACATAATTTTATTTATTCAATTATAATTAACTTTGATTAAACTTGAAGAAAAAAACAATAATAAAGGGTTGTACAAAAAGAGTTCCTCCTAATATAAAAAGTAATAATTCATAATATAATAAGACATATGATAAATTTTATTCGTAAATTATATTAAATCTTTTATTTATCTTTTGACAAGATTTCAAGTCAAACTACATAATTAGTAATGTGATTGCATTTAATTATTTTTTATTTTTAAAATGTCATTGTAAGCCAAATAAATTGATGATTTTCATATCTAAATTACGCTATGTTAATAGTCAAAATGATAAATTAGACATATATTTAAAGATAAAATAGAGTCAATTAATTAAAAAAATAAAAACAAATTAAAGATTTATATTATTGAACAGTGAATTACGGATCTACAAGTTAGATTTTTAGTTATACACATCTTATTATATTTTATCCATTATTAATCAGGTAAAAGTTTTTAGTTATACACATCTTATTTATTGGGTTTTAAATTTTCATTCAGATATTTATTATTTAAGTATTATTTATTATTCAATATAAAACAAATCACTAAAATTGTTATACTTTTCACATTCACATATATTTAAAGATTCTATATAAGTATTATAGAGTAAATGAGAAGGTGAAGATTAAATGGGTCTTGGATTTAATTTTTTTTTTGTTGCTATAAATTAGGAAATGTCTTAGATTATAGGTTATAGGTTTTAGATTCATCTAAAAACACAAGGGAGACTCAATTTTGATTACTAATTTTAACTATTTCCCTGGATTAATATTTTAGAGAAAACTCTCTACTTCTATTAATATAAACAAAAATTGATTCATGTAATGTAAAATAAATTTGCAAGAAAATACTTTAAAGGAAGTGGATTTGCTAATTAGATCAATAAAAAAATCAAGAAAGATATAGGTAAACAGCTAACGAAGAATGGAATTTCAGAAGCATAGAAGGATGTCAGTGGATATGAAGGAGGTTTTAGTTATAAAAAAGCATTTGTGGGGGCTGCTTACTTATACCAAACGAGGAATCTCAGTTGGAATACATACCAAATGATGAGGAGGATTGTAGAGAGGAGGACTCCCTGTTGATTAAGTTATCCGTAGAGGAAAAGAAAAGTATTAGAGAACCTTGTAGACAAACCATTATCGTAAAGGTAATAGAGGAAGAGATTAGGCTATGCATATTTGTTGCATATTGTAGCAATAATTATTAGAATAGTTCTAAAATTCAACAATCCATATAGGATTGAATTGTGGTTATGTGTTATTTTTATAATTTGTTGAAATAAGGAGGAAGAAGGAGAAATGATAAATTGAGAGAGAAGAACCAGCTGTATTCATTCATTATGTTTTTTGCATACCAAACAATCTGTTACAACATATTCTTAAAGGAAGCTACAACATTCTAGAATTAGCTTCTCTATACACGTGTATAGTAGGCAACAAAAATAATTAACTAATGGTTGAGTACAAAACGCGACGCATAGATTAAGTTATACGATATGTTTTGATAGTGATGTTTTATTTCCTTCGTGCTAGACGATGTAACCAACTATAGTGTTCCCCTTTTTAATTTTTAATTCGTAACAACTTTCCCCCCTTTAAGTTTTGACCTTGTCCTCAAAGTTAATTTGTGGGAATTTGAATCTGGAAACTTCCATAAATTCCCAAGTGGAGTCAGCGGGAGATTGATTCTTCTAGTGGACGAGGATTTGTGTGGTGGCTTGATTCCCTTTCTTTACCATTCTTCGCTCCAAGATAGCTTGGGGCTATAGGGGATTCTCTTTTGAGAGGTAGGGAAGAGCTGAAGTAGTCATGTGATTGCTCAGATGTTTCTTTAGTTGGGAGACGTGGAACACTAAGTGAATAGCCGTTGAGGTAGGCAAATTGAGTTTATAGGCCACAACTCTAATTTTTTCCAACACCAGGTACGAACCATAGTATTTCTGAGCTAATTTTTGAGTAATTTGATATGCCATAGCAGTCTGATGATAAGGTTGTAATTTGAGATAAATGTAATCTCCCACTTCAAAAGTTATTTAACTTCTTTTCTTTTCTTATTTGCCTTGTGTGACATCCTCTACTATGCATGTTGTAGATTAGCTCTAAATTTCTTGAACATTTCTTCCCTTATGGTTAAGTAAGCATCTACAGTTGCCACCATAGAGTCCTTAGGAATATAGGGTACATAAAAAGGTAGTTTTAAGTGATACAATATTTCATAAGGAGTAGCATTAGTAGGAGAGTGGAAATTGGTGTTATACCACCATTCAACCATATGTAGCCACTTGACCTATTGAGTAGGATTCTCCCTAACCATATAATAAAGATAGTTCTCAAGATATTTGTTTACTATCTCTATCTAACCATCAGTTTGCGGGTGATAAGTTGGGGAATAGTGTAAGTTGATCCCTTACTGATTGAAAACTTGTTTCCAAAAATGGCTAAGAAAAACAGGATCTTGGTCACTAACAATAGTAATTGGTAGCCCATGTAACTTGTAGACATAACCCATGGAGGTTTTAGCCATAATAGTAGTACTATAGGGATGCATCAATGCCATAAAATGAATATATTTGCTAAATCTGTCCACCACCACTAAAATTACCTCATTTCCATCAAATTTAGGTAATCTTTCAATGAAGTCCATACTAATATCAATAAAAGGTGCTTGAGGTATAGAGAGAGGTTGCAATATACCTAGATAGGCTATATTTTCACTCTTGTTATGCTGGTATACGGGACATTCCCTAATAAATTGCTTGGTAAGTTTTTGTTGTCCCTTCTAATAGAAAATAACCCTCACTCTCTTGGTTGAAACACAATGCCCGAATGACCCCCTATGTCTGTATCATGTTTGAGAGAAATTAGTTTCATGTGTAATGATGGATTGTTACCCACCACCATCGTCCATTTTCTATTTAGATAGTCATTAATCCATCGATAGTATGGGTGGGAAGTTGGGTTTTGTTGAAGATCTTATATAAGTGCTTGCAATGCCTTGTCATTAGACTATGTTGCCTTAATTTCTTCTATAATCCTAATAGAAATAATAGGTAGCCCTAGTAAACACAATTATGTACTAAAAACTCTAGAAAGTGCATCAGCCATGATGTTCTCTTTCCCCTTCCTGTATTCAATTTCATAGTCATACCCAATAAGCTTTGACAACCATATATATTGAGAAGGTAGAGTCAACTTTTATCTTAATAGATATTTTAAACTAACGTAATCTGTCCTAATTTTGAAGTTCCTTCACCATAGATAATGCTTTAACTTAGCAACCACATGTATAATAGCCAACATTTCCTTCTCATATATAGATAGTGCTTGTTGTTTAGGATCTAGGGACTTGCTGATGAAAGCAAATAGATTCCCCTCTTATAGTAGTACTGCTCCTATTCTCGTAGCTTAAGCATCAGTTTCTACCATAAATATCTTATCTAAACTAGGTAATGTTAAGACTTGTGGCGAGGTTATAACTTCCTTGAGTTTTCTAAAAGCCACGACAGCTTCTTGAGTCCACTTAAATCCCTTATTATTTAGTAGATTGGTCAAAGGTTTACTTATTGAATCATACCCCCTGACGAACCTTTTATAGTAACCAGTTAAACCCAGAAACCCTCGAAGTTACTTAATGGTTATGGGAGTATGCCAATCCTCAATGGCTTGTAGTTTCTTAGGATATGTAGCTACACCTTTTTTTATATAATATGCCTTAATTACTCTACAGTTTCACTGTCAAAGACGCATTTATTGTCCTTGACCACTAGTTTGTGATTCCTTAGTAACTCAAATATCATCTTTAAGTGCTTTAGATGATCATGGGTAGTCTAACTAAAAATTAGAATATCATCAAAAAAACACTAAAATAAATTTTCTAAGATGTTCATGAAATACCTCATTTATCAAACTTTGAAAGGTAGCTGTAGCATTGGTTAGAATAAAGGGTATCACTATAAACTCATAATGGCCACTATGAGTTCTAAATGTTATCTTGTAAATATCTTCAGTGTGCATTCTAATCTGATGATAGCCGGCTCTTAAAACAACCTTAGAAAAAATTGTTACCCCTATTAGTTCCTCTAATAACTCATCTATCAGTGGTATAGGATAATGATTTTTATGGTCATCTTATTAAGAGCTTGATAGTCTACACATAACCTCCATGTATTATCTTTCTTCTTGACTAACACCACTAGAGAAGCAAAAGGACTTTTGCTAGGTTATAGTATACCTGATTCAAACATTTCTATTACCAGTTTCTCCACCACCCTTTTTGTATGCCCAAGTACCTGTAAGGTATTAAATTGATGGCCTAAGAACCTTTCTTTAAAGGAATAGAATGGTCCTGAGGTCTGGATGGGGTTAGGCCCTCAGGTTCCTTAAATGCATCTTGATAAGCTTCAAGTAAGGCATATAAAGCAGAGGTCTTGTAGTTGTTTGTTGAAAGGGTCGTATACATCGCATTCACCTTGGTTCCTGAGTCTGACACAATTCTCAGGTTATAAAGGCTGACTTCCACCACTTGTGTAACATTGTGCAGCAGGATATACATAGGGAGTGGAGTTTTCAATTTCTACACCTATGACCCGTCACAAACTTCTTGTCACACCAGAAACATAGTCCCTTAGCCCTCTTTTTATCTAACTCCTTATTCCTTACAAGTTTTATAGGTTTCGTATATGGTTTGTTAAAGGGTGGTATGTTTGGAGCAAGTAACAGGCTGGGTTATGATTGTTTCAGGTTATTAGATAAGGTGGGTGGATTTTTTTAGTTGATTGGGTTAATATTAATTTTGACCTTGGTAGGCTGTGGGGTGTTTGTTTTAAAAGATTTCAAATGACTTTGATGTGTCCTTTTATATGTTAGGGTGTTATCTTACAATCTTGTCAGGTTGTATGCTTGCTTGAACTCCTTAAACTCAAACATCTTGACTAAGTTTTTGATCTCTGCTTTTAACCCAAAAAAAAACATCATAACTTGCTTATCAGCTCTATTCTATAAGATATCAATGTCTCTAATATAGGTTTCCAAGTCACTTAGTTGCCTTAGATCCTTGAGCTCTTCTAAAGGGTCTTTATATCCCCTCAAATCTACTACACATAATTTCTACATACTCATTCCAACATACAAGTTGACCTTCCCTACTCCTCATGAAATTCTGGTGCTAGTATAAGGCCATTTCATTTAGGTAATAAGAAGTTAATTTGAGTTTGTTAGTTTCAACAATCTCTTCCAAATCAGAATATTGATTGTATTTATATAACCATTTATGAACATCCTCACCCTCAAACATAGGTAAGTCCCTTCTAGGTTTGTGTATCCTAGAGTTATTGAATTGGTCTTCATAGGGCCAACCAGATCTGGTCATAAATTCTTCCTGATTGGATGTTTGATTGTTCTGTCTTGAACTGAAGTCTCCAGCATTGGATTATAGCTTTTGTAACGAGGTACCTTGCTGGTAAGAAAGTCCACTAACAAGCTCTCTAAGTTCTTCAATCTCGGTATCTTATACTGACTTAGTGGTATGTGGTTATTGTTCATAGGTCTCTAATAACTTTATAACTTGTTCATGCCTTTGTGTTTGTTCCTTGTTTGTAGCTTCCGTAGACTCCTTCAACTTTCTAATTTCCTGAGATTTTATGTCTGGTATCATATTGAAATTCCAACAATCGAAAGCTCTTATACGAGTTATAGCAATGGTTAGCAGAATAGTTCCACAATTAAGCAATGCAGGCGTGTGCTATTTCTATGATTTGTTGAAATAAGAATGAAAAAGAAAAAAAGAATCAATTGTATTCATTCATTGTGTTTTTTTGCATGACAAACATGACGTTACAATAGATTCTTAAAGGAAGCTGCAACATTCTAGAATTAGCTTCTCTTTACACGTGTATAGTAGAGAACAAAAATAACTAGCTAATGATTGAGTACAAAACGCAGCGCATGGATTAAGCTATACGGTGCGTTTCGAAAGATACCAGGGGATCTCAGTTTGGTCGATTTGAGAAACGACTTTTTTCTAGCCAAATTTTCTAACTTGGATGGCAGAGATTTTGCACTGTTTGGAGTGCCTTGGATGATAGCAGATCCCTACCTTACGGCGCGACAATGGCATCTGAGTTTTGATCCGTTTGAAGCAACCATCGGGAAGGTAGCGGTATGGGTGAGACCTCCAGATTTGGAGATGGAATATTATGATACCTCGGTATTATGGAAAATTGGGAATCACATTGACCGGAATTTAAAGATTGATCGAACAATTTCGATTGGCTCGAGAGGTAATTATGCTAGGACTTGTGTGGAGGTTGATTTGACCAAACCTCTGTTATCAAAATCCAAATTCAGGGGTGGGAGATTAGACAGAGGCCTGGGCAATCAGCAATTCAGACTGAAATTCCCAGAGTAGCAGATCAAAGTTCTTCCGCGTATAAAAGTCTGGTCATCACCCTTTGTTAATTCAGTTTCAGCATAGCAGAGATTTGAGGTAGAGAGGGGATAGACCATCCAGGTTCGAAGCAGCTTGGGTTACACATGAGAAGTTTG
>Ga0325411_1005869_pt1 | contig 13543 bp, 10 predicted proteins | sample PopdelMetagenome_13_FD_206181 | JGI IMG/M metagenome (GOLD analysis project Ga0325411, IMG submission 206181) | Populus deltoides microbial communities from Bellville, Georgia, United States - Xylem-PdIQD-R4 | ecosystem: Host-associated > Plants > Phyllosphere > Stem > Wood/Secondary xylem... | reverse complement strand
GAGGAAGAAGGGAAGAAAGAGGAGGGGAGAGGGGGCTGTTGATCAAAAGAGACTGTCTTTTCTTATTATTATTATTATTTATACTTCCTCAAAATAATAAAAGTGAGAATGCTAACTTTTTTTTTTTCTTCCCATTTTGCGGACGGAAATCGTGATCCTGATGGAGATAATAATAATAATAAATTTTTTTTTTTCAAGATAAATATGATGCATAGTTTTAAAATTCAGTCCAACTTCATTTGACGGGTCGATTTGAGTCTAGAATTGGGTCGAGTTGAAGAAAAAATAAGAAAAAAAAAATCCGGTTGACCCGGTAACTTGATTAATAGGGCAAGACCTGGTCAAAAACCCGATTGCAACCTGTTAATTTTTATTTTTTAACTAAAATGATATTGTTTTAATTTTTTTTAAAAATTGACCCATGCGATCTAGTGACCCGATCAAAACCTTGTGACCCGGTCAAAACCTGGAACCCGAATCTTAAATCAGACCGGCCACCAAACCGGGTCTAAGAACTATGATATGATGTTTTGTTACATGGTATTTGTTTTGTTTCTTCGTATGGAATAAAATAGACAAATGGGGTATAGAAAACATGATATACAAGGAGTAAAGATAAAATTGTGTTTAATACATATGTATAAGATAAAATAATTATTTTATATCATATTTGAATGAGGATGAACAAGGTATAAAAAATATATATTTTATTCTTAATATATATATAGACTTTATCCTTAATATTTGTTATTGTCAAACTTACATAGTTTTAAAAAATAAATATTATTTTTGTATTTTAATTTATATACTAAGTTGAAATCAATAACAATACAATAATCATTTTTGTCATTTGATGAGGTCCTAAAAAATCTAACCTTTGGTGGAGGGGAGGATTCTGAAAATATATATGCTGAAGTAAATGTGTTTTTTTTAAGAAAATACAATAATATTTGTGAGAGATAAACTTTGAAAATATACATCCTAAAAATATTCAAAATTAAGAGATTGTGAATATCCTCTTTTTAAATATCCAATGAATCTTTATAGTCCATCATTATTACCTTTTAGTGGAGGAGGGACTAAAAATTCATCTTTTTTTATAGCATTAAAACACCTTTTATGTGTCAAAAAGGAAAAATATTAATGATTCATCACAAGAGAAATATTTCTAACTCATCAAAGAGGGAATATCTCTAACTCATCAGAGTCTTGAAATCCAATATGGAGCTTAATAAGATTGCTAGAGTCATTTGTACTTGGGCTCAGCACTTGGCTAAACCTGAGGGTAAGGAGTTTGAAGCTCATTGGATCTATATATATGCTTCAGTTCAATGCCTGGCCGAGTCTAAAGATGTTGGGTTATCACCATGCCTTTGGTTTCTTTGTTTTGAACATGGGTTTTAGGCAAAAAAAAAAAAACTTTTATAAAATACGTTGATCCATCAATACCCTTAAGTCTTTACGTATTTATTATGCAAAGATTTTGAAAGGTTACTAGTCTTAAAGAAAGTCTTTTTACCTGAGAGTTATTTATTCCATCAATGAGATATTTTTTACTTTCTTATGAGATTTGTTTTTACAGAACTATTAGGATTTTTTATGGCCATGTGTTTCGCCCTTATTTGAAGAAGATGATCAGGTGATCTATCTTGATTGAAAGGAGGTGTCCCTTGGAAAACAAAACGACGACGTTCATTCAATGCAACATTTGAATGGACTTCTAGAGATTTGAGATGATATGAAAAGTCATTCATCCAATGATAAGAGTGGAAAGATGTTTCTTTATAACCCTAGTCATTCTTACTTTTTTTTCTTTTACTTTTTGAAAAACTATTCTGTTAAAAACTTTGAACTACTTTTGTTCTAATTTAAGAAGAAAAACTCATTCTAGGTATTTTCCATCACAAGCTTCTCTTCTTTTCTTTTCTACTTTAAAAAGAAATATAAACTAAAAAGGGTTAAATTTATCTCTAGAAAGAGGGATGTCAGTGACTCTAAAGAGAAATTCAAATTCCAACTTAAGACTGGAAGAAGTTCCAAGGGTCCATCAAAGTTGTGGACCCCCAAACTAGAAGAGATGGCAACCTGGAGTCCACTTTTGGTAGAGAGAAGAGTAACTCTCCTCACAGGAGAAGTTCTTCTCCTAATATTACTAAGGAATCTCAAGAATGAAAGAGGTTGCCCCAAACCTTTAAGGATGATGCTCTTAGTACCTTGGTATAAGAGGACATAGAGTTTGTTACTTTTTTACAATTAAGAGAATACACAACTTAAATGCCTAATCACGCTAAGCATATTAACCGGCAGACCTTGGGCTCTGCCCAGGTTCAATTTGAGATTATAGCTCTCTTTTACATGTATGTATTAGGGTATTACTTCTCTCTCTAAATATTTGTGAGGGAAGTGTTTAGGTATTACCAGTTCGGCTCCCTAAGGGACATAGCATGATGACAAAGGACTTGAGATCTGCACAGTAGGTCTCGAGTTCGAGGTAGGGCATGCACCTCTTGTAAGAGCCAGGACAGCCGGGGTTTTACTTGCTCACCCGGGCCACAAAGTACGCTTTTCGAGAGGTGGGGTTTCCTCGAATAAAAAAAAGTATTACCAGTTGGGTCCATACCAGTTGCACTTTAATAGGTGGATAACTTTATCCCCTTATGATAAGTTTTCTAGGCTCGTTAAAATCGAGCCTATAGTTAATGTCTTTGAAAATTGTTACCATTTAGTTGCTGACACTAATGGTGGCAATAACATGCATTGATTTTTCACCTTTCCCAATAGAACCACTAGAGTCATGAAAGAAACTTTATGTGGGAAGCCTGCGCAAGTCAAGAAATGGAGAGGGAGATAACTGATAATAAGGTACAACGGATCAGTAAGTCCTAAAGATAAAATGCAACAATTCTGAGGTTATTCCCATTACTAGAGGGTTCCTCCACCTTTGCCTTTTGTTATGAGCGGAGGTAGGGCTAAAAAAGTGATAAAGGATTACCCAATCATCATTGATGAACTCTTTGTTCCTAAAGGCTCTATTATTGAGAAAACACCAGTGGGGGTCAGAACTCCCACAAAAAAAGGGTAATAGTACTCCCCCAACCAGGGGTCAAACAGATTTGACTCTCCCTAAAGTGATTGCAGGCGTTGTTGCCCACTTTAAGAGCAGAAAAGTCTCAACCTTTGTGGAAACCGATGTTTCAGCTTTAATCATAAAAGGCTTTTGTGGTGGCCTTTCCTTTACTTCAACGTCTAGGTTTATTAGTAGAGGCTGCAGTAGTTGAGCCCTCCACCTGGGCTATTTTTAGAAAGCTAAGTTTCAGGATGCTTTCATCAACCTCGGTCTTGATTAGGCTCCCTTCAGTTTCCCCAACCTACCTGAGAATAAGAGGCAACTCATGGAGGCTATTGTTGATAGGAGTTTTGGCCTTGGGAAGACTAGTCTCGAGTTAATGAGACTATTGGAGAGTATCCTCACTATTCATCAGACATCTCAATGATGTCTAATGAGAGCTATTACTGCTATTTGACTTTAATTAGACAAATGACCTTTAATTTAAGGACCTTTTCTCATTTCTCCTAGTAGTTTGGTTTTATGACCATTATTCCTAACACTCATTTTCAGCTGACTTTTATAATGTGTGCTCATTCCAAGAGGCACTAGATAGCCGAGATGAACCATATAAGGAAGGTCATCGCCAAAAATAGGGCTAATTAGGTTGTCTTCGAGTGGCTAAAGAAGGAGAAGACTACTATAAAAACGAAAATAGGGAGTCTCAATGTGGTTTATTCATTGCTGAAGGAAAAAAATATGAGGTGTTATTCTTCAGTTAAGCTCCAATGATAAACTATTTCAAGTCGCTTATAACCAAGTGGATACTTTGAAATAAAAGATTCTTGAGGCCAAAACCACCTAATACGGTTTGAAGGCTGAGCTTCTTGCTGCCAGGGAAGAAGCCTAGAGTTTTCGAGCTTAGCCGGAGTCTTTAAAGAACTCTCATGGAGAGTTTAAGGAATTTTTTTTGGGTCTGCAGCTTTGATCGAGACGATTCAGACAAGATCTTTCTTGTCATATCTAACCTGTATTTCTTCTATAGATCAAAGGGAATGCAGATAGACTTCAGTACCACCTTTCATCTAGTTCTGGTGCCTGATTTTATAGACGTGTTCCTTATTAGGGTTGTTGCTGCTCGACATGAAGAATATCTAGTTAAGGAGCCTAGGCTAGATATCTTAGCCTTTTCCCTTTTCTCTCTTTACTCATATACATAGCTTCGGTTATATGAGGTTTATCTATGTATTTTTTTTTATTTTATATAACATTTGATTATTTTCATTTCTATGTTGACTTGTGTGTATGAGTTTAACATTTATAATAAAAATTCCATACTGAGATCAAGACCTATAGAAAAAGTTTTGAAATTTTATATGGGTCCAACACCTGTACTTATAATAAATTTAAGGGAATTCCCTAAACAATCAGTATAGTTTCAATGCCCATTGTAAAAAATTCATGTAGGGTCCAAAAACCCTTAGAAAATTGTTGAAAATTTGTATAGTTCTAACACCAATACTTAGAAAAATATTTATCAATTTTGAACATTGTCTGACCTTAAACAAAATTTAGGAGGGATTTTCCCCTTGTTTGAAAACGAGCGAAAATCTTGGTTGTTAGTATAGATAAATTTGTAGTGGATTATTAAAAGTTCTCTAAGCAGTAGGTGGAGATTGATGCTATTGTATTGACAGATTTCAAGTTTGATCTGCTTATGAGTTTAGGGCTATTGTCCTTAGAAAGGCAAAACATCATCGTTGAGGTAGTCTATTTCATCTTTGGAGAAATGTGCAATCACACTAAGGAAATCATAACAATCCATTCCAAGGTAAATTATGCAATCGCACTAAGAAAACTTTGATCTCTTCCAAGGTAAATTATGTAATCATGTTAAGGAGAATGAGCCAATCCTATCATTGGAAGATTGTGGGGGTTGTTGCCCTGGAAATATGTCATGTCAATCCTATCCTTGGAGAAATGTGCAATTATACTAGGGAGACCATGCAAATCCCTTCCAAGTAAATTATGCAATCAAATTAGAAAGACTTTGGTCCCTTTCAAGATAAATTGTGCAATTGCACAAGGAAGACTGAGTCTATCCCAGCTTGGGAAGGCTGCCCTGGAGAGATTCCATATCAATTCCATCCTTGGAGAAATATGCAATTGCATTGGGAAGATCATGTTAATCCCTTACAAGGTTAATTGTGCAATCACACTAAGAAAAATTTGATCTATTCTAAGGTAAATCATGCAATTGCACTAGGAAGACTTAGTCCATCCCATCCTTGGAAGGTTCCGAGGATGTTGCTCTGAATATCACCTAAAAACAAAACATCGCTACTTTGAATAATTTAATTCATATATAAAAAACTTATATTCTTAGTCATTGACCATGGTATATTTTTATTGCCCTTTGAGGTATAATCAATTTAATGACATTTATCTACTAGTTTCTCTAGTAGATATCTTCTAGGTGGTTGCCAAATAGACTTCACATGTTGTACGATTTGAACCAACACTCCATTTGGCCTTGTTGGATGCTTTCAAACTTTCAAAGTGCTAATGATATTTATGAGGTCGATAAAAACATGTAGCCTAAATTTTCTTGTACCACCAAGTCCTTTGATAAATAAGGGAAATCATGTTGATTTGAAGTAATAATCATGCTGCATAGCCTTTTGATTCTCTCACGAACTGTGCACATCTTGTATACACAGTAGATCATGCCTTCCAAGCTGATTTGGAACATTCTTTATCATTAAAGTAGTTTATCTTGCTAAAGGAACTTCATTAATACTAATGAACAATCATAAAAATGTACATCTTCTCATAATTTAGTGATGTTATAGCTTTTGGAGTTTTTCTTGGTTGGTATATTAGTGTTGAAGAAAGTCTAACACAAAGGTTGCTTAAAACTAAGATATAGATTAGTTCAAGGTTTTTGTGCCAAACTCATTGGGCTTGACTATCCCCTCGAGCAGCTATTGTTTTCTAGTGAGAAGTCAGTCTTGATTGAAGAATTGTTGATGTTCTAATAAAGTAATCATGTCAGTAGTTGTAGAGATGTTTGTCGGACATTCCATTTTAGACGTGTTGTGACCATCTCTCATTAATAGTGATTAGGGATGTCAAAAACCATCTCTAGAAAAACAGTTGATAGCTTTTTGATCAAATTTTCCCACAGACAGTGCTATTAATGAGATCCTTGTCGCACGTGTGCGGCGTCGCGGTGATCGCCCACCCACACTCATGTGTGTGGTATCTGGAAAATATGGAGAGACAAGGAATTCTTGTCTCTTATCAATGTAAAAATGGAATGGGAGTCGCTACCTAGTATTTTGGTCACTAGGAACCCTAACTGGTCTCAGAGATCGAGTTCGGAGACTGGTTGCGTAAAGGGAAGGTATTAGCACCCGAAATACGCCCTACCTAAGGTAAGCTGCATTGTTTTATTTGTCTGATCAAAATCTAAGGTTTGGTAGCGTTTTCTAATTATTGGTCCTGTCTGTCTAAGATTTAAGAAAAGCCCTCCTAAAAAGGAGGTTCTTATCTTAATGGGGTAAAACCTAACCGTTCTATTGTCAAATAAAAAAACTACCTTTTTAATATCGGGAGTACGTTTTACGTATAAATTCGTAATCTTGGATATTAAAAGAAAACAAAATAAATTTTTTGGATTTTATGAAATATTGGCCAAGTTCTTGTGACTTTAATAAACTGGTTATTAAAGCCAAAATGCATGCTAAAACATTTTTTTGAAGTTTTCTTTGTTGTATGAAAATACAATATGAGTTTTTTTTATTTTTAGAGACTTGGCCGTGTGCATGAAAACAAAAACATGTTTTTTTTTTTAATGTTTTGATGAAAACCGGATATTTTAATACCAGATGTATATTTTTACGATGTAAAAATACAAATCAATATTAAGCAAAATTTAGTAGAAAAATACGCGGAAGAGTTACAAATTTTTGAAAATATTTTTTTGAAATTATTTTTTTGGACCGGGCTGGACCCGGCCCACTCATTTTGGACTGGGCCGGACAGTGAACAGTGGAGCACTCTCCACTGTTCGCATGCTACGTGAACAGTGGAGAGTGAATTAATTCACTCTCCACTGTTCACGCAGAACAGTGGAGACAGTGCAGCGAGGAAGAAGAAGAAGGAAGGGGGGCGGACCTGCGGTGGCTTCGAGGCTGTGCTGCTGGCGGTTGCTGACCAGAGAACGGCTTGGACGGTGGTCGGCTTTTCTTCTTCTTCTCTGCGTTTTTTTTTCTTCTGCTCTGTTCTCCTCTGTTTCGGTTTTTTCAGTGTTTTTTCTTCTGTTTCTCACTATGCAGGGGCTGTTATCAATGACGGGGTGGATGGTGGCTCTGGGGTGGCGCTGGTGGCAGCTATGCTGACAGCAACCAGTGGTTCTTCCTCCTTTCTCTCCTTCTTTGTTTTCACTTCCAAGACTTGACAATGGCATTGATGGTGCTGCTGCTACTCTTCTTGTCCGTGTAGAGGCGCATGCTTCTTCTTCTTGTTCACGAGTGTTACAGCAAGGAGAGGAAGGTGGTGAGAGGCTGGTGGTGGTGCTGCTCCAAACGGTGGAGAGAGAGGAGCAGCTGCTGGGAATTCTTGGTTGAAGGTGGCGGTGGCGGTGGCAGCGGCTGAGAGGAGCGGTGGCAGCTGCTGGAATTCTGGGTTTGAAGGTGGCGGTGGTCTCTTTTTTTCTGTTTTCGTTTTGATTCCTCCTCTGTTGCTGCTCCGGTCCCCTCTCTCTTTTTTTTTTCTTCCTTCTTCCTCCTCTGTTCTCCCATGTTTTTTTTTCTACTGCCTTTGATTCCTTTTCTCTTCACTCTTCTTTTCTCTCAAAAATAACCTACGGTTTCCTTCCTTTCGTCCTCCCCTTTCTCTCTCAAAAAAAAAATTTATCTCTCTCTCGGTCTCTGTCTTTCTCCCCACTCTCTCACTGTCTCTGTTTTTTTTTCTTCGGCCCTCCTCCCCTGTTTTCTGCCGTTTTCTCCTCCTCCAAAAATTTTTGCCCCCCCTGGTGTTCCTCTCTTTCTCAAAAAATCGCCCCCCCCTCTGTTTTCTGTTCTCCTAAAATTTCCCCCTGGTTGCTGGTTCCTCCTCTGGTATTTATAAGCAGAGGAGGAGAGGATCACCTTACCCCTGCCATGGCGCAGGGTAAGGTGGGTGATGGGAGCTGCTGGCAGGGCATGGTTTCCGTCTCATTTTTCTTCCATAATGCTTGCAGGGTATGGTTGTGTGGGTATGGGTCATGCGGGATTTTTGGGCAAGTGGGGTGGAGAGAGAGAAGGGAAGAATAGCGGGAAAATTTTCAAAAATATCCTTCTTCTCCCCTGTCTCTGCATTTGCAGGGGAGAAGCTGCACCGTGCCGTTCAAAACGGCACCGTGCAGTTTTTTTTTTTTTTTTTTTTAAGAAAAGGAAAACAAAATTTGGGAGTGATCCAAAATTGAGTTATGACAGTTGCCCCCCTCTTTACAATGCTTACGGAGCAAAGACTTTGCGTAGTAAGCTTGTAAAGAAAACAAAAGGAAAGAAAATGATCTGATTATCTTGGGCAACCTGCCCACACATGCTCACAGTAGTCTATTTTCAGGGGCAACCAGCCCACATACTCATACTGGTCTATTTTCACGGGCGACCTGCCCACACACGCTCACACTGGTCTATTTTCATGGGCGACCTGCCCAAGTACTCAAAGTGATCTATTTTCAGGGGCGACCAGCCCACACACTCACACTAGTCTATTTTCATGGGCGACCTGCCCAAGTACTCAAAGTGGTCTATTTTCAGGGGCGACCAGCCCACACACTCACACTGGTCTATTTTCAGGGGTGACTTGCCCACACACGCTCACACTGGTCTATTTTCATGGGCGACCTGCCCAATTATAAAAAGGAAGAGTGGTCTTATTGTAATGGGTGACCTACCCCGATAAAAACATGGAGAATGGTCGAGTTATAATGGGTGACCTACCCAAAATAAGAAAAAGGTAGAGTGGTCGAGTTGTAATGGGTGACCTACCCAAGTGGAAGAATGGCCTCATTGTAATGGGTGACCTACCCAGATAAAAACATGGAGAATGGTCGAGTTATAATGGGTGACCTACCCAAAATAAGAAAAAGGTAGAGTGGTCGAGTTGTAATGGGTGACCTACCCAAGTGGAAGAATGGCCTCATTGTAATGGGTGACCTACCCAAAAAAAACATGAAGAAGTGGTCGAATTGTAATGGGTGACCTACCCAGAATGGGAAAAAGGTAGAGTGGTCGAGTTGTAATGGGTGACCTACCTAAAAATGGAAAAAAGGAAGAGTGGTCATGTTGTAATGAGTGACCTACCCAGGTGGAGGAATGGTCGAATTGTAATGGGTGACCTACCCAGAATGGGAAAAAGGTAGAGTGGTCGAGTTGTAATGGGTGACCTACCCAAAAATGGAAAAAAGGAAGAGTGGTCATGTTTGGAGGAATGGTCGAATTGTAATGGGTGACCTACCCAAGAAATAAAACATGGAGAATTGGTCACGTTGTAATGGGTGACCTACCCAGAAATGGAAAAAAGGAAGAATGGTCGTGTTGTAATGGGTGACCTACCCAAGTGGAGGAATGGTCTCATTGTAATGGGTGACCTACCCAGATAAAAAAAACATGGAGAATGGTCGAGTTGTAATGGGTGACCTTCCCAAAAAAGAATGGTGAGGGCTCAAAGGCACACTCGAAATGAGGTAGGGTTAGAAAACGCACTACCTGAGAAATTAGGGCTCAAAGGCGCACTCAAAAGAAAGTGAGGGCATAAAGGCGCACTCGAAATGAGGTAGGGTTATAAAACGCATTACCCAGAAGATGGTGGCTCAAAGGCGCACTTAGAAGGAGGTAGGGTTAGAAAACGCACTACCCAAAAAATGAGGGCTCAAAGGCGCACTCGAAATGTGGTAGGGTTAGAAAACGCACTACCTGAGAAATGATGGCTCAAAGGCGCACACAAAAGGAAGTGAGGGCTCAAAGGCGCACTCGAAATGAGGTAGGGTTAGAAAACGCACTACCCAAAAGGTGATGTTGGAACACCGATCTGACAACGTTGAAAGCAATGCATTATGATTGATATGCATGTATACTTACCTGAGAAATATAGGTCCCCATTTCTTCATGGTGTCTTTCTTTTCTCAAAAATTGGAGTGTTGACAGTAAACTTCAACGGCTTTTTTGCTCTTGCTTACTCGAGTCATATCTTGTGATCTTGACTTCTAGGAAGGAATTGATGTCATCATACTTCTTTGTCCTCTGCCCTTTATCTCAAGGGTTGCCCATTTTGCCTGGCATTTTTCTTAGAAAGGGAATCATGAAGCCAGCCCTACCAAGAGTTTTTTGATTGCCCCCCAGCTTGATTATGCCCCCAAGTATTCAATTTGGGTTTGGGGATGAGGCTATGTGAAGGAAGGTTTGACAAGGAGTTGTTTTCATGCAGAAATTTTAGAATTTCAAAGTTATTCCAGACACAAAAATCATTTTAACATCAATTCAAAGCAAACTTATTCTGAAGAAATTCAAGTGATTCCTATGGAGAGGTTTTCAGAAGTGATGAAAACTTTTTGTTTTGATTTTGGTGAAAAATATGAAGTGACATCTGGTTGGTCAAAAAGGTTTCAGATTTAATTTGAGAGTTTCAAAGAACCAGTATTCAAAGCATTCATTTTATTTGCATGAATAATGACTTGGTTTGCATGGGAAAGCACTGCCTACCGATCCAGATTGCTTGCCTTTGATCAGAAAGGGCTTGAATAGGTACGTAATGTAGGCTTTGGCTATTGGTTACGAAGAAAAGGATATTTTGCAGGCTCAAAAGGTGTTTAAGGGATTTTAAGACTAAGGATCACTTGTGCTTATTTCCTGACCTTTTATCTTTTGAATTGTCTTTCCAAAAGGGTCTATCGTGCCCCCTATTGTTGGGCTTGAGCTCTCTCTCTTTGTTTTTGTCATTTTGTTTGGTTGAGCATAATCACCTCAGTTGTTTTTATGAGAAGCTTAAATCTTTTGTATTTTTTGGATTTTTTTTATCACGCCACAGCTTTGCGTGGGCAGTTTTGATGATTGAGAATTTTCTTTTATGCCCCCCAGTATTGTTTGGGCACTTTCAATCATTGAGGTTTTTTCTATGTCTCTCGCATTTGCCCCCCAATGTGGGGTGTGATCCTAGTCAAGGTTATTTCCAAAAAACGTTACCAGGCTCAAAAAGGGACTGCAAATGATATATTTCAGCCTTATGAAAGGATTATCAATGATGGCCTTTCTTCATCTCAAATGCATGCATTTAGGATCGGTAAGCCTTGCTTTCATGCGAACATGCAAAGTGATTTCTCATTATTCATTCAAATAAAACTCAGCTTTAGAGTCACTTCATGGTGTTTTTGTTTTTTTCAGGTTTTCTCGGAGTATGGTTACCTTTCAAAGAAATCACCTGAATTTCCAGAACTCGTTTGTTTTGGACAAACACCAACATGATTTCTGTTTTTGTACTAAACTTTGAATTCCTAAAAAATCATTGTGAACATGTAAGATCATGCATAGCTTTGGAAGAAAAGGGAAACACACCCAAAGATTCTTGGCGCAATGGTTTCATGCTTAAAGGCTATGTTCAATATGTTATTTGCATGAAACAGCAACAAAAAGGAAGACATGTCATGAACACATGAAAACACTTGATCTTATTAAAAAGAAGGCTTTTTTGACAAAGAAAGTCTTGTTGCATTTTTTAGCTAAATTACCAACAAGACTGAAACAAGTTGAAACAGAAAAATCAAGAAGTTTTGCAGGTATGATCGAACAGAGGTAGTTATGTCTTGGCAGAATAAGAACAGGCTCCATTCTTCAACGGTGGTGCAATTCCCCTTCGGATTGTGTTGAGGCTCTTGACCATGTTTGCCCCTAATTTCTTCAGGCTGAGACATTGTTGGAGTTTGAACAAAGATGATAAGTCGATTGGAAAGAACATTCCTCAGAGTTATTTTTCAGTATTTGCTCGAGTAAGCTAGAGGCAAGTCACACTTGTCTTCAGAGACTCCCAACTCTTCTTGAAAATGGACGTCACGGTGAGCATGCTCTTCATCTTCCGTGTTTCTCGCTCAAAGTCAGGTGTTGTTGACTCGTAGGGGACCTATATTTCAACCTGATGCATGTATGTATGTTATTTACAATGAATGGATGTATGTGTACGATGCAAATGTATGTACATGCGTATTAGGGAGTTCATACTCTAAGGATAGGTTTGGGCCATTACATGATGGGTGGCTTTCTACCTAGTCTCGAAAAGGATCTCTTGTTGTCCCAGTGATCACCCTCGTGAAGGCAATATAGGGGCTCAGTAGGTAATGAGATGGCATATGCACCAATCCTTACCAGTCTAAGCACTCAGCGAAGAGTTGGGGTTTACACAAACTTAAACCTTGACTAAAAGTTGTAAGGTAAGCTGCTAGTCCCCCACTTAACCTAAAGTTTTTTTCAGTATAATTCCCCTCAAATGTGAATGATGCATGAAATAATTTTATACAATGCATGAACAAATATGTACAAAAATTAAAGCGTATGAGCAAATGAGAATGGAAATTAACAATAACACAAAACCAAACAATAAAACACGATGATCAGACAAAAACAAAGCTTAGTCCACAAGGTCCCCAGCGGAGTCGCCATTCTGTCGCACGTGTGCGGCGTCGCGGCGATCGCCCACCCACACTCATGTGTGTGGTATCTGGAAAATATGGAGAGACAAGGAATTCTTGTCTCTTATCAATGTAAAAATGGAATGGGAGTCGCTACCTAGTATTTTGGTCACTAGGAACCCTAACTGGTCTCAGAGATCGAGTTCGGAGACTGGTTGCGTAAAGGGAAGGTATTAGCACCCGAAATACGCCCTACCTAAGGTAAGCTGCATTGTTTTATTTGTCTGATCAAAATCTAAGGTTTGGTAGCGTTTTCTAATTATTGGTCCTGTCTGTCTAAGATTTAAGAAAAGCCCTCCTAAAAAGGAGGTTCTTATCTTAATGGGGTAAAACCTAACCGTTCTATTGTCAAATAAAAAAACTACCTTTTTAATATCGGGAGTACGTTTTACGTATAAATTCGTAATCTTGGATATTAAAAGAAAACAAAATAAATTTTTTGGATTTTATGAAATATTGGCCAAGTTCTTGTGACTTTAATAAACTGGTTATTAAAGCCAAAATGCATGCTAAAACATTTTTTTGAAGTTTTCTTTGTTGTATGAAAATACAATATGAGTTTTTTTTATTTTTAGAGACTTGGCCGTGTGCATGAAAACAAAAACATGTTTTTTTTTTTAATGTTTTGATGAAAACCGGATATTTTAATACCAGATGTATATTTTTACGATGTAAAAATACAAATCAATATTAAGCAAAATTTAGTAGAAAAATACGCGGAAGAGTTACAAATTTTTGAAAATATTTTTTTGAAATTATTTTTTTGG
>Ga0325411_1005867_pt1 | contig 13545 bp, 6 predicted proteins | sample PopdelMetagenome_13_FD_206181 | JGI IMG/M metagenome (GOLD analysis project Ga0325411, IMG submission 206181) | Populus deltoides microbial communities from Bellville, Georgia, United States - Xylem-PdIQD-R4 | ecosystem: Host-associated > Plants > Phyllosphere > Stem > Wood/Secondary xylem... | reverse complement strand
TGTTAATTTCTTTCAATGTACGCTCAAAAGTTTGCACGCTTGAATTTAGCAGCAAACAGCCATTATTAGACGACAATAAAAATGCAGAATGAATTTAGTATCATTTTCATGCTAAAAATTCCTAACAGTTTTTACTTGTCAAAATCCTCCCAACATAATTGTAGCATGATGTAAGAATAACTTTCAAATCTTGATATTTTTTTTAATCAAATTCATAGCAAAAAGGTTTAAATTCAAAATCTGCAGTTCAACGTTAAATTCAAAATCCTCCCAACATAATTATATAGGTTTAAATAGAAAAAGAAAAAACTTGATATTACTAGACACGACATCATAGTTACAAGCCAGTAAACCTGCAATTCAACGGGTACTCGTAAAACCCTTTCCTTGAAAAGATTTTAAATTCAAAACTCTTCTATTTTTTTTTTAAAGAATAAAAATAAAATATAATCCTACAATTACTATCAATTCATAAACTAAAGCACTTTCCTGTTGTAGGCCAAAAATGTTTAGAATACAAGGGATCAAGATCCCGATATTTTAAGGCATAAAATTCTTGTGCAATAGTCAATGAGCTCATGTACAGTTGAAGTTGAAGTGTATGCTCAGTATTATTTTTTTAAAAAAAGTATTTTTTAATTAAAAATATATTAAAATGATACATACCATCACATCAAACTTATTTTAAAATATCTAAAAGGATTAATTATATATTTTTAAATAAAAATATTTAAATAAATAAATTGTAAAGCAAAAATAAAAACTCATAAGGTAAGTAAAATGAAAGGACAAGCCTTTAAAATGAAAGGACAGGATATTTGACCCTACATTTAAAGAGCATGTTTCATTCTTATCACACTAGAAAGCCTAAGCGGAGACATTTGACCCTACAAAATACCTCCTTAAAAACGAGCAAATAATTGGGGTGTCTGGCGCGCCAGCAAACCCCCCTAATTAATTGGGGTGATGGCGCCCCCTTCTTATATCTACCCGCTGGGCGCCAGGCAACGCCAATTAATTTGCGTGTTGGGCTTGCCAGCTCATGCTCTAGGTTAATAATTATTTTTTAAAATATTTTTTATTTAAAATAATATTTATTTTATTTTTTAAAATTATTTTTAATATTAATATATTAAAATAATTTAAAAATATATATACTTAGACTTTTTGTCGGGAAAGATCTTCCCGACGCAACTACTTGTTTCGTTAGGAAACCTACCTGTTCTGGTCTGCTTAATGCTTAAAAGAGATGAGACGTAGTATCAGTGTGTGAAAACTTTATATGTACATGAGTAAACTCTATAATAAATAATTAAAAATAATAAAGGGTAGAAAATATCAATGTACTTGTTTTGATCCTTAACCTGGATTTTTGCGCAATCCAAGCTTTACAGAAATTTGCTTAATACTGACAGAATTGCAGATGAAATATTAATAATTTTTTAAAACAAAAAGCGGTTTGCTAATGTGGAACTTTTTGCGGGTGATTTTCCCGATGGAATCACTGAGGGATTCAAACTTGAATCTCTGTACAGTGACATGATCAATTCTTCGTTAGAATTACCGATGGAATCACCGACAGAATAAGTCGGTCAGTGAGTCCCTCGAAAAAAGTTAATATATCACCACACTCTCAACCCTCTCCTCCCCTATTTCTCCTTCTTCTTTCCCATCCCAACTCTCCCCTCCCAAACTACAAACAACCACCCCAAAAAAAATCACCATCTTCTCAACACAAGTCATATTTCTTTAAGTTTTGTGGTCATAATATCCGTGTTCTGATTTATTGTGGATTTTATTATTTTCTGTAAGTAAATCTATCTTTTTTTAATTTTAACATTTAAATGTTAATTTTAAATGTCAATTTTTTTTTTGTAGTATATGTATTTTGTTTGTGTATGTACATGTTTATTGTTATTTCTCAAACAAACTTGTAGTATAAGTATAAAATTGTACTTGTTATGGTTTGTTCTAGATTTTATAAAATTGTATTTGTTTGTAAATTGTTGAAACTTTGTTGAATTACTGAATTACATGTGTTGTGGTGAAATAATTAATAGCTTGTTTAACGGGTCCGTTTCAATTTTAATCAATGCTATTACGGGGTTGTAATTTTTGTAAATTTATATGTATAAATTTGTATGGACATTGATAATTGATAATGAATATTTATGAGAAGTTGTAATTAGCTTGTTGGATAATCTCGAGGTAAACCAATATTTTTGCAAATTTATTTACCTAACATAGTTAATTAATACATGTTGTCATCGTAATTTTATAGAGGTTCGATAGAAGTCATGGATGATCATTCATGGATGTATCGAGATTCAACCCAAGGATTGCGAAAGATGGATTATTGTAACGAGGTTCAGGGTTACATTAATTTTACAACATCTATTCCCAAAAATTTTACTAGAGGCGGTATTAGGTGTCAATGTAGGAAGTGTGAAAATAAAATGTATCTGCATCCAGATGCTGTAATGATGCATCTTCTACACAAAGGGTTCGTGGAGAATTACTTGTGTTGGTATGCACAAGGAGAAGTATTTATTCATAATAAAAGAATGGGAGAAAGGGTGGTTGGGTCAACTTCTAGTGCTAGCAACGTGCAGGGAGTTGCAAATGACACCAGTAATCCTTATAGAAATATGATTATGGATGCAAAAAGAATGAATCAAGGTAATGTCAGTCAATGTCCAATCGTAAAAGAAGAACCTAATGTAGATGCATCTATGTTTTTTGATCTGTTGAAAGATTCTGATGAGCCATTATGGGATGGCTGCACAAACCATAGTAAATTATCGGCCGTAGCACAGGTGTTCACCATCAAGTCAGATCACGGGTTAAGTAAGACCGGTTATGAAAAAATTATCGAATAGGCGAGAAGCATTTTACCTGAAGGGAACAGGCTAAAAGAGAACTTCTATGCTGCAAAATCCATGATGAAACCCCTCGGTTTAGGATACCAGAAAATTGACATGTGCCCTAACTTTTGCATGTTATACTACCTTGAAAATGCTAAGCTGACCAAGTGCATAACATGTGGACATTCCCGTTACAAACCCAGAACTGGTAGAGGAAAGACTCTCATGGCATATAAAAAACTTAGATACTTCATAATCACACCTAGATTGCAGAGGTTATTCATGTCACCAAAGACTGCTGAGCACATGACATGACACCAATCACATGATGCAATTGATTGAGTGATGGTGCATCCTTCTGACGGCGAAGCATGGAAACACTTTAATAGTGTGCATCCTCACTTTTTAGCTGAATCAAGAAATGTGTGTCTTGGGTTGTGTACAAACGGATTCAACCCATTCGGGTAATTTGCTACTTCTTATTCTTGTTGGTCGGCCATACTCACGGTTTATAACTTGCCACCGGGAATGTGTATGAGGCTGGAGTTCATGTTTTTATCTACTGTCATACTCGGTCCGAGCCGCTCGAGTAGAAATATAGATGTTTGTCTTCGACTGTTGATTGATGAGTTGATGCAGTTGTGGTCCTCCGGAGCTTTGACTTATGATATATCGAGGAAATAGAATTTTGTTATGAGGGCGACTTTGATGTGGACTATCAATGATTTTCCAACTTATGGAATGGTTTTTGGTTGGAGCACGCATTGAAAACTAGCATGTCCATACTGCATGGAAAACAACAAGGCATTCACGCTAATCAACGGAGGTAAAGCTTTTTTTTACTGTCACCATTGTTTGTTGCCACCGAATCACAGGTACAGAAAGAATAAAAAGGATTTCTTTGTTGACAGAGTTGAAAAGGATGTTGCACCCCCGCGTCTTTCTGGTGAAGAATTGCATAATGTCAAATCAGAGTACGCTGACATTGTGTTTGGTCTCCAATCAGGTAAGCAGAAGTTTCCTGGTTTTGGTTTGACCCACAGTTGGGTAAAGCGAAGTATCTTTTAGGAGCTTCCTTATTGGAAAAACAATCTCCTCTGTCATAACCTTGAAGTCATGCACATAGAAGAAAACATGTTTGAGAACATTTTCAACACCGTCATAGATGTGAAGGGGAAGACAAATGACAACATCAAGGCTATATTGGATATAGGTTTGTTCTATAACTGTAAAAATATGAAGTTGGTTTGTGATGGGTTACGGGTCGCAAAACCAAGAGCAAGCTTCATGTTAGAGAAAAATGCACAACTACTAGTCTATAAATGGCTTAAGAGTCCGTGTTTTCCCGATGGACATGCCTCAAACATATCAAGGTTGGTTAATACGGAGGAATGCAGATTATATGGAATGAAGAGTCATGACTGTCACATGTTTATGCAAACACTCATTCCATTAACTTATTATGATTTGTTGCCAAAAAGGATATAGGATGCACTCACAGAGATCAGTCATCTCTTTAAAGATACATGCTCTAGCAAGTTGAATGTTGATCACATTGAGAGGCTTGAAACAAATATCGTCGAGACACTATGCAAACTTGAGATGATATTCCCTTCATCATTTTTTGACTCAATGTGGCATCTCCCCATACATTTACCCTTCGAGGTAAAAGTTGGAGGATCGGTCCAGTATAGATGGATGTACCCATTCGAATGATTAGATATTGTAGTTGCAAATTAATTCATATATAAAAGTATTTTCTTTGTTTTTATTAATTGAAAATATTTGATTAATTCAATGCAGGTACTTGTTCAATCTCAAGAAAAAGGTTAAGAGTAAGGCGCACGTTGAGGCTTCGATATGTGAGGCCTATATTGTTAAAGAGATCCCAACATTTATCTCATACTATTTTGAACCTCATTTGAGAACGAGTATCAATCGCGTTCCACTGCATGATGAAGGCGGTGAAGTGCCTTCTAGTGGGAACTTGTCAATATTTTATAATCCTGGACGACCCATACCTAAAAATGTCGTAAAGGAAAGATACTTGTTGGAAATAAAGTTCAGACAAGCACACAATTATGTTATATTTAACTATGATGGGCTAAGACCTTTTATTCAGTAAGTATATGTACTACTAATTAAACTTTGTTAAGAATGTACTATTTATATATTGTAATATCATAAATTCATATAATTTGAAACAACCTTGCAAGTAACATCGTCAATATTTACTGTACAATAACTCACAGTTGACCGAATCCCAGATCTTTTAATTACAAGATGACTAATTTGTCACGTGGTTTAGAACACATGTAAGTACTATCACAAACTCATTATCTCTTGCAAAGTTACTGTATGTCATTACAAAATTCTCGTTTACTGCTTATTATTGTACATTACATACAAGGTTTATCAAATGGAATGAGTGTTGTTAAGTCATTGTCTTCACTAAGCCTAGGCCCAGAAAGAAAAGTTAAGTGCTACAACGGGTATTTTATCAATGGATATGTGTTCCATACTGAAGAATACGGACATGGAAGAAAGACATACAACAATGATGTTTGTGTTAAAGGATCGACTAATACTGAGTTAAAAGTTGACTACTATGGTAGATTAGAAGAGGTCGTCGAACTGCAATATCATAGCGAGCAGAATAGAGTGTTTTTATTCAAATGCTAATGGTATGACACCACTGACAGAGGAATTAAATTTGATCCTCACTATGGTCTGTTGAAATCAACTCAAAAGCTAGACTCCGCAATGTAAATGATGTCTTTGTTTTCGCAAAACAATGTCAACAAGTTTATTACACACACACCCCTTCCTTTAGAAAGGATCGATCAAGATTTTATTGGTTATCCATTTTAAAAATGAAACCCAAGGGTCGTGTTGAGGTTGTTTAGGATGAGAACGAAGACACAAGTGTGCGAGATAAGTTCTTTCAAGTTATTGAGTTGGTTGAACCATATCGAGTTGCTCCTTCGATTGACTTGGAAGAAAATTTAAATTTTCGTATTTTTGATGATAGTCTTGTTGATATTGACGGAGAGGAGTTGAATGTTGTTTTGAGCTGTAGCGGACAAACAAATGTCGATGAAGATGATGATGATGATATCCATATTGAAGATTGCGATGTAGCTGATGACTATTCAATTGACAATGAAGAAGAAGAAAATTCTGACTAACTATCAGAATAAAGGAAAGTGTAAAGCATTTTTTATAATATAATATATATTATGGATGCTATATTGTAACATGAAATATTTATTTTATAAGTGTTAACTGTTGTTATTGTTTTATGCGACGAACAGTTTGTAATTTAAGTGTTTGTAGGAAGGTAAATAGGCAATACAAACATAATCTTTCATGCACAGTGCACAATCACCGATGTCCATGCCAATGGATTAAAGTTCGTCGGCATTTCACAGTAGCTTCACTGGAAATGCCACAATCATCACCGACGACTTTGCGGACGGATTAAAGTGTGTCGGCATATCACAGTAGCTTCACTGGAAGTGCCACAATCATCACCGATGACTTTGCAGATGGATTACAATCCGTCGGCATTTCATAGTAGCTTGGTGCAAATGCCACAATCACTAATGAATTTGCGAACGGATTATAGTCCATCAGTATTTGTCAGTAGTTCACCACTACCGATAAATTCACCGACGGACTGTGTGAATTCCAAAGGACGAGTATTAAATGCATCTCTGACCGCGTGCCGTTGCCGATGAAATTACTAACTGATGGTGCAAATTCCAAAGGGAGGGTATTAAATGCATCTCTGACCACGTACTGTTGCCGGGGAAATTACCGACGGATTGTAAAAAATATGAAGGGTAATTAAAACTCCCGGTGGGAAATTCAAAAGTTACCGACGGATTTTCGAAACATCACCGACAAAATAATTAAAAATAATATTATTTAAATTGGTCGTCAGCAAGTCCGTCGGTAAAATTGTGGTATAGATCCCAGCGACCGCCCCTTCAGTTCATTTCTTCATCTCCTTCGTTTCACAGCTCTCATTTTCTTCTTCTTTTTCCCTTTCATTTGCTTCAAATCTCTTGTTTTTTGCTTCTAATCTCTAGTTATATCTTCAACAAATTAAAAGGTATGTATATCCTCTACTTCATTTCTTTAAGATTTTATTTTTTTATTTGTTCTTTGTTTTAGCTATTGTTATTTTTGTTATGTTTTTTGTTTTGGTGTATTTTTATAATGTAGATAAAGTATTGAAATAAAAACATTATTAAGGTAAGCATTTTTCATTTCTAAAGTCTATAGTTTTTTTTTTAATTTGTTCAATATATTTTGTTGTTTGTATTGCCATAATAATTGAACACTTTGTTCAATTTTAATTGTTATTGTTGAATTTACCTTATAATTAGTAATTGAATATATAGAAATAAATTTAATTATTTTATCTCAATTTTACTCTATCATTGCATGATATGTGTTTAGGTATTTCCATTAATTTTAATTTTTATTCTTGAATTTACCTTGTAATTAGTAATTGAATATATAAGAATAAAAACCATTATTTTATCTCAATTTTACTCTATTATTGCATGATATGTGTTTAGGTATTTCCATTAATTTTAATTTTTATTGTTGAATTTACCTTGTAATTAGTAATTGAATATATAGGAATAAATTTAATTATTTTATCTCAATTTTACTATATTATTGCATGATATGTGTTTAATTATTTCCATTAATTTTAATTGTTATTTATATAGATGTTAGGTTATATACAAGATTTTTGAATGGGGTCAATTGGTTGTGGTTATTGTCAACATTTGCAGGTTTCAAAACTTTGGGTAGTCTCCAGTGTAGGAGAGGTGTTGCCAAATTTTTTTTTTAACAATCAAATTTAATTATGTAATTATTCGTATAAAATTGTGTAGATGTGTAGAACGAAATTAACAGCTCGTCGCTCACATAGGGTCGCAGCTAGTTCTTCTAGCAGTGAGGATGACATGTCCTTAGGTGCCAATCAAGAAGAGGCGCCTGTGGCGACTCGTGATGTTGCCTCTTAAAGCGCGGTTTCACAGCGCAAATGCGGTGTGCCTTCACAGCAGAATGAACTCACCCGCAAGTATGAAGCACATTGGAAGGACGAGCTTTTAATGTAAGTTTGTTTCGGTTTTAGTTTTTTTTAATTATAACATAATTTATGAACAACTAATCAATTTTTCATTAATTTAATTTATTTTCAGGTTCACAAACATTGAGGCTGCCCAAGTAATATCATCGGCGTTTAAACCGTCGAAGGAGATTCCATAATTTTATTGGAGTCAGGTATCTAGATATGCTGAACGGATACCGAATATTGAAACATGGTTTGACAACTTTGAGGTTGGTGTTAATTTTTAATTTCCAACTTATTTTTAATAAATTATTAATATGATTGTAAATAAATTATTATTATTATTATTATTATTATTATTTTAAATAAATTAATTATACTGAACACAAATTCAAGTGAGGCAGCGCGCATGATATATGAGAGTTGAAAACAATTCTATAAAAACTAACTTTAGTAAATTGAAAATGTCTTAAGACTGACTTAATTCATATATAAATTTGTGATTTCAAGTTATGGTTACTTCACTTTTTTATTACAGAAAATTAAGTAAAATGCTTTGATTGAAGTATGGAAGAAAAAACCTATATTCCAAGATAAAATTTCATATTCTCAAACTAATTTGGATATTGATATGAAATTAATTAGTTAAGTTCGAGGAAGAAATAAATTTAGGTCTTCTCTTAATGTGTCGCGCGCTTCCCCATAAAATCACTCAAAGATAACACTGCTGTTTCCCGATCAATTGGGAGTGGACTGGAGCTTGAGATAGCCCTTTTAGAGCTAGCTGTTGACTTTCTGAGATATGAGGGAGCTAGTGCTTGCCTTAAGAAAGGCCCTCCTGAACCCACCGAATCCCATCCACATATAGCTGACGGTGTGTGCCCATCCAACTCTCCCTCTAAGCGGGCATCCGGAAGTCTACTTTTTCCATTTGGCCCTGAGCGGGACTCCGAAAGAATTCTGTGTCCTCGAACACAGTCTTGTTTTTCTTTTAATCAAGGATTCGTCATTTTATGCAAAAAAGTCACAAACTGTACTCAATTTGTTTGGCGAGTGATGCCGTTTCCATTTCTGGAGGAGTGATGCCGTTTGTCAACAATGCAAAAAAACTAGCACGGGATTGATTTTAAATTTTTTTTTTGAATTTTAATTAAGTATTTATTTAATTGTAAGATTTTTAATAAACTATTTAATTTAAAGAAAAAATAGCTTGGATGTCAACTGACTCTATGTTATAACCTATATTTTTTACCTCTATTTTTATATATATTTTAAATAAAAAAAGAAAATCTAAAAAAAAAATCAGTAAATTTAGTCAATTTTAATCATTTCATTACTTTTATAATTTTTACTTAATTTTTGTGTGTCAAATTAAATTAGAAATAATCATAAGAAGTTACAACAATGCAAAAAAAGAAATAAAAAAAAACAATAAAAATATAGCAAACGAAAATTGGACAGTAAAATTTGATTTTTGGTGCGAATATTCCGTAACATATTTCGTCGGCATTTGACATTGCAAACGAAATATCGATAAAAATAAAATTCCTGATGATATACTTTTCAATGACGGGTTTTGTAGGCAATTAAGATACAGACAAAATATTTACCTAAACACCGATGAATTATTCCAAATGTGTTCTCTAATTTTCTGGATGTATAACCTTACACCTAACAAATAGGAAATAGTTCATAGATTCGTTACGCAACTAAAACTCAGTGCCTTTGAGTCATAGGTGTTGTTTAAATAAATCTTTTAATTAACGTGGGTGTCCGGGTCAGCTTGTGCGTACATCGACTAAACTCACGGGTCCTGAAGTTAACGATCATGTAAGCCTACAATGGTCATCATATTAGTAATCACATGCCTCGAACCTGAGATCACAGGAGAAACAAACTTCTTGGTTCCAAACTTTTACTACCGGGTCCTATTAGATAGTTATGTTTAAATAGTTCTTGATATGCTTTCAAATAAATTTTCTTTTCTTTTTTAATCTGCTATATATAAGTTGGGAAATTAAGTTTGCCCCCAGTTCTACTTAAGTACAATGATAACAGGTATCAAAATTCATATGTAATTTACGTATTCCGATCCATTTTTGTAATTTGTGCTACAAAAAATAGCCTTTCAATTAGTTTCTATTTAAAAAAATAAAAATAAAATATCTTTTTTTTTATGAATTCACTAGCTGTTTAAAACCACATAAATAGGAATTTAGTCATATTAATTACATAAAAGTGCCTCCAAATATAACTACCCAATGAAATTTTTTGTCAGTATTTATACTATCATTTTGATGGTAATTAATTTACCAATGAAATCACCGACATAAATGCTCCGTCGGTCAATCTTTCGTCGGTAATTATTTTTGTTGGTAATAAAAAAATATTATTATTGATGGATTTACTGACCGGAAAAAGTGTGCAAAAAAAATTTACTCGTTTCATTCCCTCGGTATTTTCCTCGGAAAAATACCGTATGTAATTCTGTCAGTAATTATTTAAAAATATTTTAAAAAATCCATTTTACAAAACTATAAAATAATTAAATTAATATAAATCAACACTCTATAATACTCATAACGCTTGGAAAAAAAATCAATTCAAAAAAATTTGCAACAAATAAATAACACGAAAAAATAAATTCAACTAAAAAATTCATATGATAAAAATGAAGTTGTGATTGCAAAAAATTTAAAAATCCTATAAATAAATCAACTAAAAATTGATCTCATATGAAAAAAAAATCCTACAATAATATTCATACAATTATTAAGAAAAAAACAATTAAAAATCAAATATAGTGAAAAAAAATACAAAACAAAAGAAAAGAAATATTATCTTAATGTGGTTGCAAGTGAAGCCAAGAAGAGAGAAAAAAAAAACAAATTCGTAAAGTATATTAATTTAAAAAAAAAACTGAGAAGAAAAAAATAAGAAAGGAAAAGAATACATACCTGAATATAGAGGAAAAGAAAAGGAGTTGAGGAGAGAAGAGAAGAGAAAGAAATGGATATTGATGTTTTTTACATATGGGGAAGAAGAAGAAGAAGAACAAAGTAGCCCCGTCTCTTGTGAAATTAGGGATTCTAAGCTTTTTATTAGGGCGTTTTACCGATGGATAATTAAATATTAATATTTTTAATCATTATGTCGATGATTTCGTATGTAATATTTAATTTAAATTTTTAATTTAATAAAATATTTTAAAAAACAGCCAAATATTACTGATGACTTTTCAATCCGTCGATGATTCCGTCTGTAATATTAAATTTAAATTTTTAATTTAATCAAAAAATTTCAGAAAACCGCCAAATAACACTGACTTTTCAATCCGTTAGTGATTTTGTCTGTAAAAAACAGTAATTAACAGTGCAATTAGGAAGTAAACAATTCCAGAGCTCTCTGAAAAATACCGACGGAATTTTCTGTTGGTGATTCCCTTTGTAATTGATATGATGAACATTGTTCACAGTTTATCAACAGATTTACTGATGGATTTTACTAATAGAATTTATTTCATCGGTAATTCCGTGATATAAATGACATGTCATCTTTTTTTTTGCCTTATTTTAATTATTTTTTCTCACTGTAATTCCCTTGGTATATATCAAGGGAATATTTCTATCTGTAAAATCTGTCGGAAATTTACCTACGAAAATATTCCCTCGGTATTTCCATTTGTATTTATCAATTTTCTGGTAGTGTATCTTAGTAGCTTCTAAAAAAACAATTACCATAAGTTCATGCTTATCATATGAAACCAAAAACAACTTAATTAGATGTTCATAGTCGGGTCGGGCTTAAACCAATAATTGTATTTAACACAACTTCTAATATTTTACAAAATATAATCCTTAACTATTAAAAAAAAAAGTATTCATGCGGGTTGGATATATAGAGTTGAACTAAAGTTTTTATAGATATTACAAATATTCATGAGTTGGATTTATATTGCTAATTATCATGGTTTTATATTTAGAGATGAACTTATAGCATGATTTATAGGTGACATGACACCTCTAATGTTAGGTTTATTTTTTTATACCTTACACTACCATTAAATTTTAGTTATCTCTCTCCTCCCATAGAGTAAAGTGACATGTCCTTTTTGTTATGTTAAAAAAATCTAATAAAAAGTCCATTAACAAGAACTTTAAAGCAAAATCACTTTTAAATAAAATAAAAATAAATACTTAATCGATAAACTATGAAATATAAAAACAAAAATAATATATTGTATACTAGTTGAGTTTGGTTGACTGAATTTCAAAAATTTCAATTCATAATATTGATTTTTTAGGTTTTTTTTTAATTCCCTCATCTATAATATCTATATTATTTAGCTTTAATTAATTTGAGTAGTGTTAAAATCACAAAATACCGGGTTTTTTAATGGCAAGGATGATCAGGGCAAGAGAACATGAAAATTAAATTGCAATCATGCATGGCACCGGTAATATTTTTTGAACACCCCTGCTAGTGTTTTTCAAAAGTTTCATATTAGATGCATGTATAATATTACCATTATAAAAAGATATAATCTTATTTGAAACTATTGAGAAATTAGAAAATATTTTAAATATCATTATAATTGTTTTATTCATTATGAATTTTATTTAAAATGAGAAAAAAAAACTGAAAGTTGATATTAAAAAAAAAAAAAAAAAAAAAAAGAGGCCAGGCACTAGGCTAGGAGAACTGGGTTGCGAGCTTTGCCTTAAAAAAGAGCATCTGAGCATGCAATGACAGACTTGCGGGCAGATAATTTGTTGTTAGTTAAAATTCCTTGTTTTCGTCTACGTGGGCAAACAACAGGTCCCTACCTTATTCAATTTCCAGCAACCTTTAATGGTTGGAAAGTTGGGTTTTTAATTTTTTGTTTTAAAATATTTATTTTCATCTAAAAATACTCTAAAACGCATACTTTTAATTAACCCTCCAACACTATAAAATCAGATCTGAAAAAAATTACTTATTCAAAAACACTTTTTTTTTTTTTTTACAAGATAAAGATTTCAAACTATCTTTATAGAACTTTTCTTTTCAATACAAACTCATTAATATTTAGATTGATCTTTTTCAATACTAGATGTTAATTCAATTTTTTTTTTTTACCAATAACTTTTTCTTTCATTTCTTATTACATAAAAATTAAAATGCAAATAAATTAAAGTTTAAAATCAAAATATAAAATTCTCAAATAATAGAGACTAAACTATAGTTTTTCAATTTTGTTATTGTTCTTTCAATTTTTTTTCCTCTTTATATAAAATCAACGCCTAATTTGCACACGGAACACTTTCATGGACCTTGACTATGAGATAGAATGGAAATAAAAGGGATGCATAATGATACAGAAATTGATGTAATCTTCAAGAAATTGGATGAAATTAAAAAATAAAATTTAAAAATAATAAAAAAAATCATGTAGAATAAATATTGCCATCCACATTAATTTTAACCAGAATCCAAAGTAAAAGTGAGTTTTGTTTTTTATTTTTTTTATTAACACAGGCATTCAAGTTAACTTGCGGTGATTTATAACTAGCAAATCAGTATTATCATTTTATTTTTTTAGTTTAA
>Ga0325411_1005865_pt1 | contig 13547 bp, 9 predicted proteins | sample PopdelMetagenome_13_FD_206181 | JGI IMG/M metagenome (GOLD analysis project Ga0325411, IMG submission 206181) | Populus deltoides microbial communities from Bellville, Georgia, United States - Xylem-PdIQD-R4 | ecosystem: Host-associated > Plants > Phyllosphere > Stem > Wood/Secondary xylem... | reverse complement strand
ATTCTTTTGATTGTTTTTTTATTTGAAATAATTTTTTAAATTGATTTTTTTTATCTCACCCTCCTTCATTTTTTTTCTTTTAGATTTGATGGTAATTCTTTTTATTATTATTTTTTTCTTTAGTAAATTTTTAAATTGAAAATATTTTTATTGATTTCATCCATCAACATTAAATTGATTGAGAATTGAGTTTCTTAATTGAACTCAAGTCTATTGTTTTATGGATTGTGAAATTAAAATATTAGCCTATGTTTAGAAAATTTGTCCTAGTCAATTACTATGGATTAAAATAATAAATTTACAATTTTATTTTTAAAAAAATTTCACACTCGCTCTTCGCTAATGGATGGTGGGTTGATGAGGTGACTAGATTTGGCTACTTGTTGTTGAGGGGTTGGGGGTGATTTCCATACTACTATAAGAATAAGCACCCTACCAAAATAAGAAATACTATAGTATTTAAGTTAGTAAATATCCGAGGAGAATAATATATAAAAACAAGAGTTAGTAAATATACTAGGAGAATAATGTATAAAAACAAGAGGTGTAGTAGAGTGTCTAGAGGGAAAAGTGTGCACAACTGGGTAGGACGGGGGATTGTGGAGCAGGGGAATAACAATATGTATAAGAGCAGAGGTGTGTGTAGAAGAAGAGGAGAAATACGTGTAGGAGGAGAGGAACAATGTTGTTTGGTGGTTTTTTGTGGCCTCTTATGCTCTGTGTGATTCTGTCCTTATGTGGGTGGCCTGGGGTATTTATATCCTTGGCCCTTAAGACCATGTGGTTTACCTAATGAGAAATGGAGGAGAAGAAATACCTTTTAATCATGCGCATGTAACTGCAAAATAAGTTATTGAGTGTAGGTGCCACACTGTACAGGGTAGGTGCTGTACTTATTAGTGGTACAGAGTGAAAATTCAGCAACAACGTACCTAGGCCTGCCATTTTAGCTTTGATTCTCCGCCGGTAATCGTCGTATACTCTACCCTCTGTAACACCTGGATAAACCACAGAGTTGATCAGTAAACCATACAACGGTAAACCATGCCAGAAGAATCTATAGAGTAGGAAATGTAACCAGGAGTTTACCTTGACAAATACCAGAAAGATAAGGATTTCCTTCGAAACCTGGATTGCAAGAACATTGAACTTTCTCCTTATTATTTGTGGGTGTAGACATTACATATCTATGTAAAATCTTTGCATTATGATTATTTCTTTTATATTTACTACTTTTTGGGATTTTTCTACTTCCCCAATCTTCTTCTCTAATGGTAACTTTTAGAACTTCATTTATACACTACATAGGATTTTCTATAGATTTTAATTCGATCATCAAGCATGCATGCATGTAGCCTGGTAGCATGCAGCAATAGGAACAACAAGTCCTAGCTGGAGTCCTGGTTATTGCAAAAGGAATCAATATTCATGTAGAGCATGATAATATTTTTAGTTATTTTCCACTTAAGTTTCCGGAAAATTCTTTATTTTACAAACTATGCACATGCCTAAATTTCCCGTTTTACAATTTGTTAGTGTGGCATCTACTTGAATGTCTTGTCTGAGAGGGGAGGCCGGCGCCTCCATGAGTTACTAGTCTTATAGGTTAGTTACGCAGTTGTTTATGGTTAAGTAATTATTCTCGTAATTATTCATACGATTAGGATGCGTAGTATATAAGTTTACAACCCTACAAAGTCTATAAATATCAAAGACGTCTTGTATGACGAAGAGAACATACAAAACCCCACACACTTATAAGTGTCGAGTTCTGAATCCTCCCATTCATTCAACCAACCAGTTGGCAACAGTTCAGTTTTCTTGTATACCAGGCTTTGTAGGAAATCCTTATTTCGGTCATTGTGAAGGTAAATTCCTGGTTAATTTTACAATTTTCATATTTTCTTTGGCATTATACTTCCTACTCCATCGATTCTTCTCGAATTTTTTTACCATTACATGGTGTGAAGATCAACTATGTTACTCTATGTGACAGAGGATCCAGACTACATGGATTGCCAGGGACATCTGAGAGAGAAAACGTTGGTCCTGGGTATGTGGCTGCATTTGCATCCTATATCATCTAAGAAATGACAATTGCTTAGGAGTGAGAATACTTGCATTTTTCCTGATCAGTTCCCTTCCCCTATCTGTTCATAATTGCTTGACTTTTGTAGGAATTGGAGTGGGATTCGGAGCATTGTTTATGCTCATTAGTCTGTCAAAGAACTATCTTAATTAGCATTGTTTATGTTTATTGGATTGTCAAAGAACCATCTTAATTCAATAGTTTAAGCTATTAGGTGAGGTTCCAATATATGATTAAAGCATTCTTTAACACATTCCCTCAAGTGAAAGTTTTTTGAGCTTGAAACTTGCACAGGCTCACATTACTTTATGTTTAATTTTTATCAAATAAATAGAGAAGTTGAGATTCGAACTCGTGACTGCTTGGTTATCAAAGCTCTGATACTATGTCAAAGAAACAATTCAACCCAAAAGCTTATGTTTTTTTTAAAAAAATTAAGAATGCCTATTTAAAGGCTTACAAAGAACTTGAAATTAATAAAAACTCTCAACAACCTTGAGAGATTATTGGTCTTCTAATAACAGACTCTGCAGCAAATCCTGCGGCAGAATTTGATATGAAAACAATTACATTGAAATTCAAATAATTGGCTGTACTTAACTCTATCTTCTATCTTCTATCTTCAAGGCAGATTCTCGTAAATAGATTCTAACATGGTCTGTGGTGGTTGTACAAAGTATTCAAGAGGAGGAGGAATGAAAAACAGAGGAAAAATACTTCGTATGGAATGGAGGTTTATTGCTGCAAGAACAACTGTCTTCAGGTGAAGTTCATGTTGGGAAAATCAAATTGCTTACATCCAAAGAATTAGACAATGCCACAGATCACTACAATGTGAATGGACTGCTTGGCCAGGGAGGTTGGCTGATGGAAAGATCATTGCAGTTAAAGAAATCCAAAATTCTTGATGAAGGGAATCTCAGACAATTTATCAATGAGGTGGTCATTCTTTCACAAATTAACCATAGAAATTTGGTTAAAGTTTTGGGCTGTTGCTTGGAGACTGAAGTTCCATTGTTGGTCTATGAATTCATTCCTAATGGGACACTTTCCCAGTTTCTCCATTTCCCAAATGAGGAACTCCCATTAACATGGGAAATGCGCTTAAGGATTGCAACAGAGGTAGCAGGGGCACTCTCCTACCTGCATTCATCAGCTTCCATCCCCATTTATCACAGAGACATCAAGTCTACAAACACACTGTTTTAAGCATTGACCAGACTCATGTCACAACTCTGGTACCTTTGGATACTTGGATGCAGAATACTTTCAGTCAAGCCAGTTCACCGACAAGAGTGATGTATATAGCTTTGGTGTAGTCCTCGTCGAGCTACTCACTGGACATAAGGCAGTATCCTTTAGCAGATCGGATGATCAAGCCAGAAGTTTAGTCGCATATTTCATTCAGTCCATGAAACACAACCATCTGTTTGATATTCTTGATCCTCAAGTCATGATGCAAGGGAAGAAAGGGCATGTGTTGATGGTTGCTACCTTGGCTAGGAGTTGCTTGGGGTTAAATGGGAAAGAAAGGCCTACGATGAAAGAAGTTGCTTTAGGGATGGAGGGGATTAAAAAAAAATCACTTAGTAATCAAATTTCCAGAGAAGGATATCAACATTTCACAGGAGATTGAATATGATAATGGTTATGAAGTAATGGATGTTCGTTGGGACCTTGCTTCTACCTCAACAGGCTTTGGTTTTGACAATGGTGTTGCTTCTTCAAAAGAAACAACACTACTCTTGCACACATATTAGAATTTTTTTTTTCTTTTTTGTAATTATATGTTTTGTTGTAACAAAATAGTTGCTCCTGATCATATGAATAATATAAAGAATTTTTTTTATTTTCCATTTTTTTAGTATCCATTGTTCTTGATAGTATCTATAACACTATCAAGAACAACGTTCGTACGTAGATTTATTTGGTGATATATGTGTCCTTGACTGGTTCAAGATGAAGCACTCCATGAGCATGCTGTGTTGGTCACAGGCATTCATTGTCAGTCAAGAATGGCTCCTCGAATATATAGAGTTTCGAAACTTATTCAAATATTAATTTAAACCTTGAAAAGTTATGATACCGCAAGTCCAGTGATGGTAAGAAGGAAATCATTTGACATTTCTATAATTTCTAGCATTCACGCGTTATGATTGATTAATTTCCTTGCAAGAAACCAAGATATTTCTTTCTTTTCTAGATGAATGGACAATAGATACGTCAAAAAATTAAGAATTAATTCATAATTACATAATTATATAGTTTATCAGAACTAATAAATTAATGAGTCCTTTAGTATGAAAATAATTACATAATTCTTTCACAGAAGTTTTTAATTTAGCACTTTTATTTTCAAAAATCTCTTTTCTTCCTAATCAAATTTTCTCATCTTAGACATTACACATCTTTTCTTTCTTTTATATATTATCAGTCAGGAATGGCTGCTGTTGTTCATTAAAAATAACTAATGAGTCCCATAGTATGAAAAATAACTATCTAGTCCCTTGACTAGTGATGACCTACTTCAACTTAGTTGTTTATGTTTTCAAAAATACCTCATCTTAGCTATATATGTTTTCCCTTTTTATCCATGTAAGAAAACTAAGTAAAAATAGAACAAGAAATTGATGAAAGGACTAAGTTATTAACGGATTTAAGAAAATAGGGATCAAATTTATAGTTTCCAAAAAATTATTAGTTAATTAGGTTAGGCTTTTAATTAACCCAAGGTTTAGTTGAAGAAATCATCATCTTTTGTTTGGTCAAAGTCCCACATCTAGAATAATATCTGGCTCTAAAAGTGATGCAAGTAAATGGGGAGAACAAAAGCAAGAAGAAATCAGCTTTGAATCCTTCTACTATTAGTTGGGAATTTCACAGGGTAGAATGTAAAGAATCTGATCTATATAGCTTCAAGTGGCAGGATTTTCATTTCAGCCAGGGAGAGGAAAGCTGTAAAGAAAAATAATGGTTTTTCAGCTAGTGTTTCAAGTCATTTTTTTGTTTTGCTCATTGAATCCATTTCTTGCAGAAGCACAATCTATAACAAAAGGTGGATGCAAAGAACGTTGTGGAAACATCACCATTCCATATCCATTTGGAATGGAAACTGGTTGTTACTTAGAAGAGAGGTTCAGGGTAGATTGCAACTCTAGCAGCATTCCTACACTTGACCTAAATGGAACCAGCCTGGAGGTAACAGATATCTCAGTTGATAAAGCCAACAATATTCAAATCAATTTCCCAATCATCTTTCAAAATTGCAGCAGCAAAACCAGCAGCAGGGATTCACTGGTCGTCAATTTGGAAGATACCCCTTTTTCTTTCTCAACTGAAAATCGGTTCGTTGCAGCTGGTTGCAACAACCTTGCTTTGTTGAGCAGAAATGAGGCTACTGTCGGCGGGTGCATGTCAATTTGCAACGTAAGCAGTAGTGATGCCTCTGCAAATGGTACTATTTGTAATGGCATCAACTGCTGCGAGACCACAATCCCCTCAGGTCTCGATTTTTTTAACGCAACCTTACAAGTTGTAGGCGACAAGGTGAAGGATGGGTGCAAGTATGCCTACTTAGTTGATCAAAATTGGTTTAATCTGAGGCTCGACAATAACATTTCGGTGATAGATATGGACTATGTCCCAGTGGTGCTAAATTGGAGAATTGATCTTGGATTATACGAAAATATGACGCTGAATGGATCAGCGTATAGTGTAACAAATTTAACGTCTTCCGGGACTTCCAGATGTAGCCAGAACTCAACTTTTCTTCTATGTTCGTGCTCCTCAGGCTTTCAAGGCAATCCTTATATTCCTGATGGTTGTCAAGGTAATCATTCTCATCAACTAAACTAATAGTTTCTTTAAACATGGATTAAAGAATAGGATAATTACATGATGTGCTGAATTTTGTGTTGTCTACATATGCAGATATTAATGAATGCCAGAGCTCTTCCATCAACAACACTACTATTTGCTCCTGGGACCTAATCTGTCAAAACCTATACGGCGGCCACCAATGTGTGAAGCTTGAAATCAAGAAATCTCGGGTTAAAATGGTGGGTTTAGGTATGTTGTCTTGCAACCTAGGACATGATACAAATGGATTTGTTTCTTTATTTTTCAACAGTTTGAGAAGAAGAGTGCATGAGTTTCTCAAAATGTGAATAGTCATGAAGGCTTATTGATCTGTTAATCATTATGCAGGTTTTGGCGTGGGGTTTGGAGTATTGGTCCTACTTATTGGTTCATGGTGGTTGTACAAAGTTATAAGGAAAAGCAGGAATGAAAAACGCAAGAAGATGTTCTTTGAACGGAATGGTGGTTTGTTGCTGCAAGAACAACTATCTTCAGGGGAAGTCAACGTCGAGAAAATCAAATTGTTTGGTTCAAAGGAGTTGGACAAGGCCACTGATCATTACAATGTGAATAGAACGCTTGGCCAGGGAGGCCAAGGTACAGTTTACAAAGGGATGTTAGCGGATGGAAAAATCATTGCAGTCAAGAAATCAAAAGTTCTTGATGAAGATAATCTCAGACAATTCATTAATGAAGTTGTCATTCTTTCACAAATTAACCACAGGAATGTGGTCAAGCTTTTCGGTTGTTGCTTAGAAACTGAGGTTCCATTGTTGGTCTATGAATTCATTCCTAATGGAACCCTTTACCAGTTTCTACATGACTCAAATGAAGAATTCCCATTAACTTGGGAAATGCGATTAAGGATTGCAACAGAGGTTTCTGGGGCACTTTCTTACCTACATTCAGCAGCTTCCATTCCAATTTTCCACAGAGATATCAAGTCTACAAACATACTACTAGACGAGAAGTACAGAGCCAAAGTAGCAGATTTTGGGACATCAAAGTCAGTAACCATCGACCAAACTCGTGTCACAACTCTAGTACTAGGCACCTTCGGGTACTTGGATCCAGAGTACTTCCAAACAAGCCAGTTGACAGCCAAGAGTGATGTTTATAGCTTTGGGGTGGTCCTTGCTGAGCTACTCACTGGACAAAAGCCAATCTCTTCCATGAGATCAGAAGAAGAAAACAGAAGTTTAGTGACATATTTCATTGTTTCCATGGAGGAAAACCATCTATTTGACATTCTTGATCCTCAAGTTACTATGAAAGGAAAGAAAGAAGATGTAATGATGGTTGCCATGTTGGCCAAGAGATGTTTGAGCATGAAAGGAAGAGAAAGGCCAACAATGAAAGAAGTGGCAATGGTGTTAGAGGGGATCCAAAAGTCATACGGGACTCAAAAATCACAGCACATGATCATTCCTCAAGAGAACGAGTATGATCCAAATGGTTTCATGGAGGGGCTTTGGGACCTTGCTGCTTCTGACACAACAGGCTCTAGTTCGGATAGTCGTCTTGCTTCATCACTAGATAGAAAACCACTCTTAATAAATATTAAATAGAATTAATGCTTCCCAAATTACTACATGTTTTTGTCCTCATAGATAGTGAAGGTGATAGAACTTAATTATATACCACTGGATATTGTATATATTAACAGATATTGCTGCTGTCTAATACTTACTTTTCGGCTGTGATTGAGGGGGTTTTTTTAAGTCAATTATACCGTATATAAACTACGGTGATAAACAGTATGGATAAAATGTTATGATCCTCATAAATTATATTTGCATTCCACCAATTTTTTCTATATTTATTATGTTTATTAATTTTATTTGATATTACAGTGCATGATGTTTTGCTTTTCAATTAAAAATACATCAAAATAATATTTATTTTGAATTTTTTTTACTTTAGCATATCAAAATTATCAAAAATATATATTAAAAAAGCATTAATTTTATATTTTTTAAAAGAAAAAATAATTTAAAAAATAGGGTATAAGACAAAAACTTACAACTAAATATAAATGATAATTTCTCATGAAACTGGGCCACGTTGTCAAAAAAACAGAGGCCTTGCTTGTAAAGATAAACAAGTTGGAGACATGTAAAATCCAACACGGCTAGGAGTTCAGAAAAGAGTAGCTGGGTCACAATTCAATTAATTTTACAGCCGCACAGGTCCAAAGTTGACTCCCTCGTTGATTTTTGCTCCAACTGTTCTTCTGTGGCATGTCATGATCAAGAGAATTCCATTGGTTTGATAATCTATAAATCAAATCTTATTTCAATAAACTGACCTCTATATAATTCACTTCTAAGATTTTATCAAATACCATGAATTCTCGAGAATATAGATAGAGCAGAAAATATCAACACATAAAATATCATAATATCACATGCATATATTAAAAAGAAAAGGTTTGCATGAAAAACAAAATAGAATGAACTAAACCATAGTTTTGAAACCCGGTCCGACCCGACGGGTCGATCCGGGACTGGAACCGGGTCTGGTTGAAGAAAAAATAGGGGAAGGAAAAATCTGGTGTGACCTGGTTGACCCGATAAGACCCGGTCAAAAACCCGGTTAATTGCAACCCGTTGACTTTTATTTTTTTTTTACTAAAACGACGTCGTTTTAATTTAAGAAAAAAAATTTAACCCGGACAACTTGGTGACCCGGTCAAAACCCGGAACCTGAGCCTTGGACTGGGCCAGTCACTGGGACGGGTCTGAAAACTATGAACTGAATGTTTTTTTTTACTAAAACGACGTCGTTTTGATTTTTAAAAAAAAATTAACCCGGACAACTTGGTGACCCGGTCAAAACCCGGAACCTGGCCCTTGGACCAGGCCAGTCACTGGGACGAGTCTGAAAACTATGAACTGAATGTTTTTTTTTTACTAAAACGACGTCGTTTTGATTTTAAAAAAAATTATCGGACAACTTGGTGACCCGATCAAAACCCGGCACCTAGACCTTGGACCGGGCCAGTCACTAGGACGGGTCTGAAAACTATAAACTGAACAGTGTCACTAGTAGCGTTTTAATGTATGTTTGGTATTGTAGTGTAGGGTATTTAAAAAAAGTTCTTATCTTTAAAAAAATATATTAAAATAATATTTTTTTATATTAACATATTAATAAAAAAAAATATTAATTTAATATTTTTTCACATCCACCACACTTTTAAAAACTATATAAAAAAAAAGTTATCATATTCTTAAACATTAAGAAAAAGCACACCAGGGAATAGAAAAAGAAATTCTTTTTTGTTTTGTATAATTATACAGTGCTGTCAACCACGTTGTATTAGAGGCAATGAATAGTAAAAAAAAATATTTTTTTTCATTATTTTCAATAATGGATAATTAGTTTGACATGAAAGTAAAATTAACAGTTATCATCAAATGATTCAAGATTTTTTTTTTATTTGTTCAGCATTACTTCAGTATTTTTATAACAAGAAATAGTTAGGTAAAGAAGTTTATTCTCTTTCATGACTTTTCGAACATAATATATGAAAAGAAATATAGTTTCTTGGACACCTCATCTCACTTGTCTGTACACCTATCCACATGTATGCCTAAATTAAATAAAATCTTGACGAGACACATTGTTAGAAACATCGATCGGGTCATGACTATTTACCAGCTTTAATATATCTGTGATCGTTGTGCAATGATTTTGTCTTTTGCTACAACTGCGGGCTGCGGGCTGCGGGCTGCGGGCTGCGGACTGCGGGCTGCGGGCTTTGAATGTCTTTTTGGATAATCCAAAGGAAACCGAGCATCTTCAGCTAGAATATGCAAATATAATATTTCCCTGAACTTGCCAACTGATTAATCGAGAGGTATGTTAGAAGATGCAGACGAAATTAATATCTTGAATATAGTTTTCCTGTGCATATATACTTGATCTGTTGAGTGGATCGAACAGCAGTGAATGGCAGCAACATCTATATCAGGGCAGGAAAGAAAAGGGAATGGCAGCTATTCAGTCAGTACTAGTGTACTTTCAGGTAATGTTGTTGTTGTGGTCATTTGATGATCCATTGCTTATTGCAGAAGCACAAGCTATGGAAAACCCTGAAATTTGTCCAAGTGCCTGTGGCAATGTTAGCATTCCATATCCATTTGGAATGAGAGAAGGTTGTTACTGTGACGAAAGCTTAAAAATACATTGCAACTCTAGTAATATTCCCCTACTTTCAATAAACGGCACTGATCTGGTGGTGACAGACATTTCGGTTGGTGACAGCACCTTTACGGTCAACTTTCCAATTGTCTTTGCAAACTGTGATGGCAAAGAAAGAAACACCGTTGTTGACTTGGGAGGAAGCCCTTTTGTTTTCTCCTCAGATTTGAATAACTTCATTGCAAGTGGCTGTGACAACCTTGCCTTGCTGATTCAGAACCAGTCAGCAGTTGGTGGGTGCATGTCAATCTGTGATCATGAAAGAAGCAATAACTACTTATTGAGTAGTTGCAGCGGCATCAACTGCTGCCAGACTAGCATTCCTTCATATCTCAAGGTTTATAATGTAACCTTGGAAGGGGTAAATGATGGGAAAGGTCCTGGAAAAAAACAGCCGGCGAAGAAATGCAGGCATGCCTATTTAGTTGACGGAAATTGGATGGATAATAGAGTGTATGGTTGGAGTGGAAGCATAATGACCTCTTATGACATTAGAGATATGGACCATGTTCCAGTAGTGCTGGATTGGGGGATAGAATTAAGGGTATATGAATCACTTGTAAATATTGGATTATTCTCTAATACAAGTAACACTTACAACTGTCAAGTTCTGAATCCCCCCCCCAGATTCCACCAGCCAGATGGCAACAGTTCAATGTTTTTGTAAGGCAGGCTTTGCAGGAAATCCTTATTTAGGTCATTGTGAAGGTAAACTCTTGGTTAATTGTACAATTATCTTATTTTCTTTGGCATTATATTTCCTAATCTACGATTCTTCTCGAGTTTTTTACCATTACATGGTGTAAAGATCAACTCTGTCACTCTATTTATGGCAGAGGGTCGAGACTACATGGAGCACGGGGGACATGTAAGAGCACAAATGGTGGTCATTGGTATGTTGTTTCATTTGCATCCTATATCATCTAAGAAATGACAATTACTTGAGACTAAGAATACTTATTCAACAGCGCCATTTTACCTAACCAGTTCCCTTTCCCTATCCGCTCATAATTGCTTGACTTGTGCAGGAATTGGAGTGGGATTTGGAGCGTTGTTTTTACTCATTGGTTTGTGGCAGTTGTACAAGGTATTCAAGAGGAGGAGGAATGAAAGACTGAGGGAAAGATACTTTAAAAGGAATGGTGGTTTATTGCTGCAAGAACAACTATCTTCAGGTGAAGTCCATGTTGAGAAAGTCAAATTGTTTGCATCCAAAGAATTAGACAAGGCCACAGATCACTACAACGTGAATAGAATGCTTGGCCAGGGAGGTCAAGGTACAGTTTACAAAGGGATGTTGGCTGATGGAAAAATCATCGCTGTTAAGAAATCCAAAATTCTTGATGAAGGGAATCTCAGACAATTTATCAATGAGGTGGTCATTCTGTCACAAATTAACCATAGAAATGTGGTTAAACTTTTGGGCTGTTGCTTGGAGACTGAAGTTCCATTGTTGGTCTATGAATTCATTCCTAATGGCACACTTTCCCAGCTTCTCCACTCCCCAAGTGACGAACTCCCATTTACTTGGGAAATGCGCTTAAGGATTGCAACAGAGGTAGCAGGGGCACTCTCCTACCTACACTCAGCAGCTTCCATCCCCATTTATCACAGAGACGTCAAGTCTACGAACATACTGCTTGATGACAAGTACAGGGCAAAAGTAGCAGATTTTGGGACTTCAAAGTCCGTAACCATCGACCAGACTCATGTCACAACTCTAGTACAAGGCACCTTTGGATACTTGGATCCAGAGTACTTTCAATCAAGCCAGTTCACAGACAAAAGTGATGTGTATAGCTTCGGTGTAGTCCTCGTCGAGCTACTCACTGGACAAAAGGCAGTGTCCTTTTGCAGATCGGAGGATGAAGCCAGAAGTTTAGTGACATATTTCCTTATGTCCATAGAGGACAACCGTCTGTCAGGAATTCTTGATCCTCAAGTTAAAGTTCAGGGCAGGAAGGAGGATATAATGATGGTTGCTGTCTTGGCTAAGAGCTGCTTGAGCATGAAAGGAAAAGAAAGGCCTGCAATGAAAGAAGTTACCATGGTGTTGGAGGGCATCAGAAACTCACATGAGTGTCAAAAATCAGCGAAGGATTTTATCATTCCGCAAGAGATCGATTATGATGCAAACGATTTCATGGAGGTACCTTGGCACCTAGTTTCTGTCACTGCAGATTCTGATTGAGATCTTTTACAGTTGTGGTGCTTCATCACCAGATACAAAACCTTTCTTAATTACATATTTTATTCTGCCATAGATATATTGAACCTGATTTATAGATTTATTATATTAATGAACGATGGTACTACCAGATACTTTTTGTTGTTACATTTTAATTACTAAATTATTTGTGTGTGTGTGTGTGTATCGTCTCAATCTAAAAATGTAATATATGCTTTTTTTTTCTTAAATGCCTTGTGCTAATTTAATTTAATTAATTAGAGAAAATGTGGCGGTAGAATTAATACTCATAATTGTTTAGTTAAATTGTTTTTTATGAAAAATAAATCAATTCTAAACAATCAAAATTTTAAATCGTATATATCTTGTAATTAAAATTTGCATAAACTTATGACTATATTATTTTTTATCAATTTTAATTTAATTAGAGAATGAGAATAGATGGATTTGAATTCATTTGACTATTGCGATCTTGAAATTATATGAAAAATTATCTTAGATCTTTTTCACCTGATTCATTTTCAAATTATTGAAAATAAAATCTCAAATTCTTATGAAATTAATTCTTTATTGGGTCATATTTTCTCTGAAATTTTATTATAACAAGTTTTTACTTCTATTTATTATGCAAATATTATAAATCATAGAAAAAATATCCTTGAATTGTTTTTCTTAAAAAAAAAAAACTAGCTGTAATTCTCGAATGTTTGTCTAGAATTATTTATTATTTAAAGATTTTGTGTTTTACGATTAGTTTTTATTTTCTTACTGGGAAATTTTTCTACTATTAATGGTGCAAATTAAAATACTTTGTGTTTTGGGGATTTTCTTATTTTATTTTTTTGAATATTTATTTACTTATTATTATTCAAAACAAACTATAACATAATGAGAATAAGATTAAGAGAAATGTAAGGAAATGAAGAAGAAGAAAAAGTGACAGTATTACCTTTAATATCCAAACTATATATGAAGACAAATTAACCCACCGCCACACCATGAGACGTGTTTTAAATTAAAATCCATAAAATCATGCATAATATTCCTGTTCAAGAATACACAAAACAATTCATATTAAAATATATATATATATATATATATATATGTAAACATTGGATATTTCTATTTACATATGAAGTTTAATTATGATGAATATACATTAATTAATGCATGCCAACACTTAGTTAAATATATTCATCTTTTCGT
>Ga0325411_1005864_pt1 | contig 13547 bp, 5 predicted proteins | sample PopdelMetagenome_13_FD_206181 | JGI IMG/M metagenome (GOLD analysis project Ga0325411, IMG submission 206181) | Populus deltoides microbial communities from Bellville, Georgia, United States - Xylem-PdIQD-R4 | ecosystem: Host-associated > Plants > Phyllosphere > Stem > Wood/Secondary xylem... | reverse complement strand
GAGCTACTACCGGCCATATCTCTAAATCTCTAATCAAAAGAAAGGAGACGTGAATAAATTATCTTCTGCAAGGCCAAGGCAGCAGTACTAACTGGTGGCTATAGACAAGTGGTGGAGGGTTGAAAAGGAGCACATGTGCGCGCTTTTATTCAGACAAGAGGTCGGGTAAGGGTATCGTGCCAGTTGCCACCTCTCTCTCTCTCTCTCTCTCTCTCCTCTCTTTTTTCCTTGTTTTATTATAACATAAAGATAAAAAGAAAAAAAAATGTCGCGTGATTTTATGGTTAATCTGTACGGAATATTTTTGACGATGATGATGTGTAGTTTTATTGTATTATCGTTAGATTTGTAATGATTTTCAGTCTAGGTTTTTGGTGTATTTAAGGAATCCCACGTTATTTTATTTTATTTTATTTCCTTTTTCCTTTTTTTTTTTCCCTGGAAGCTGTAAGAAATTAATAGTTTTCTTACGCCGAGAAATTGACCGTGAGAATTAGAAATAAATGCCGTTCAATTTATCATCAACAATTCAGGAAAAATAAAACCATAATCCTGACGTCATAATTTGTCTCGTATCCTTGTTTCCTTATATAAACTTTTCTTATCTTATTAAGATAGATATTATGTAAATAATAAAGGAAATAAAATATATTGTTTTGGGATTTCCTATTTTTCAAGTTGCTCTGCAAGAATAAGATAGAACTAGTCTACCGACACCCTTCATGGCCGGTGGATCTATTTTTTAAAAAATATTATAAAAATAATTATAAAAATCTTTTTCTATTTTTGTTCATTTTTCATTTTTAGTTTAAAATTTAAGAAATTATAATTTGGCTTACAAATTTGAGTAACTTCATTACATTGTTATAGGAGTAGCAACACCATCATTATCATCATCAAAATAAATAAATAAATAAATATATATATATATATATATATATATATATATATATATATTCTAGTGAATATTCATCGGCTTCAATGTTGATGTATAGTCAATTATATTTTAACAAAAATCCTAATTACAAATTTATTTAACAATTATACATGGTCGGCACATAAAAATTACACTGAATATTAATCTTAATTTATAAAATTGTTGTTGGGGGAGGGTATGTTTAGTTAACAAAACATGCTAAAATTACCACAACATTTGATATATCAAGCTATAAAAACAATTAATTTAGGGTTTTTAAAGTTTGGGGTTAGATTTAGGGTAAATCAAAAATTATTTATTTATGGTTGAATCAATTACATGTTCATAATACTTTAACCGTTATCCATTAAAAAATCCTGAATTTTGATCGCTTTTCCCTCGTACAAAAAAAATAAATTTTGTGCCTACATGATGGTATTAATATCCCACATAAATCTAGATATAATAGCTGCTACTACATGTAAAATAAATTTACCATGTCACAGTAATTATATAATGAAACTTAGAAAACATATATATATATATATAGGCGAAAATTCATACCAATTGTATTTTCTATTTAATTTCTTCAACTAGCTAGATTTAATCTTAATTTCTTTAAGTTTCACACTCTCTTGACACAAGATCATCATCATCATCATCTTCTTTTCTATCTTTTAGTTATATGCTCATAAAAAAAAAAAAGCAAAGAACTTCACCTATCATAATTGAAATCGAAGGTGAATATTGTATTCATAAAATATAATGATCAATCATATTTTTAGAATTTTAATTATTGGCTATGAATTTTTAATTTCTTTTTTAATGTTAGTGATTTTATTTTTATTTTATTTTTTAATTTCTTTAGTCATTAGATCCCTTCATCATATAGCTAAGATAGAAAATCAATTTAGTTCTATAGAATTATATCGACCATAATTGAAATATAAAAAGGAAAAGGATTGTTTTAAGTTCTAAATATCATATATATTTAGTCTCTCTCTTTTTTTTCTTTTTTTTTTTGTCAACCATTCCCACCCAGTGGTGGGAATGACAATAATGACCAAATAATAAATATGGGAGATTTCTACTTTTCAAAATTCTGCCATTTCCATTTTAGACAGGAGCAGACGAGTATTCTATGGGTCACCGGGAGATCCAAGTTGACGAACGCACATGGAAGTGCTTGGGGAATTTCGAGGAGGAGACGATGTCCTCTCCAATCCCTTGTAATATCTCATTTCTTAAATCAATGAATCTAGTCAACCTAATGTTGTCTGTCCCACTTGACTTTACAAGAATACCTAAAAAAGTTTTATTGCCCATTAACTATTCAGCCGTATCTTATCTTGATAAGATCCAAATCCAAAAACAATGCATGAATTCAGTTCTTAATTTGCCAGATTTCCCATGTAAGACAAAATGCCAGCCCTACCTTTTCTTCAAGAGTTTCTTGCCAAATCAAGTTGAAGCCGATACTGGTAAAGTTACACATGATGGGCTTCTTTCTTCCTGGTGAAAGAGAGAGAATTATAGATGGGGTCTGTGGTAGACCATGAGGCATCGCATATTCGCTTTCATCCATCCATTTTTAGTTTACTGTTAACATGGGGTTTCTCTCTTGTATGAACACCTCCCATGGTGGGCCTTGTCGATAAGCTAGGATGACGTTTTGTGGCGTTCCACTATCACTTCTGTGTGTCCATCCCTCAGCCATCTTGACTTCAATGGCCACCTGCATTTACATTCCGAGTTTTTGGCTCTCTTGTGCTCCGACAGTGATGAGCCGAGGGTCCTCTTCAATCTAAAGAATCTTGGGTTTCACACGGTCATTTCATTTATCATCATTAGCCTACCTAAAACATGAAGTTCGATGAGTTTGTAAGGAAGAATTACACTACTCCCATCACCAATTAGCAGGATAACCACTTGTTCTGTAACTCATCACAGCATTCTCAGCACAGGGAAGGGCTGCTAAGATTTTAGCTTTGCATGCATCGTAATCTTACTATCTTTAGCCTACTGCTTGCATAGTGGGTATGTACGACTATATCATCTTGTACAGTGGAAAAAAACTTGGAGGACAAAGATGAAGACAAATCACGCACTGGTACCGCTGCAGAGAGTCTTTAAAACAGGACCTTTTTTTGGTGTACTTTTGCATTATGGGCATGTCATCCTAGAATTAGTTCTTCCTCGGTGGATGAATCAAGCTGAATCTTTGTCCCAAAAGTGTTTCCTTAGTGTCAAAGCAAATTTAAAGGAGCCATCATGTTAATGTATGTGAAAAAGTTCGTTGCAAGCAGGGAACGAAAGGTCAGCACAGCACACATTTTTGGTTCACAGCCCAAATTGAAGACCATCCCTGAAATGCATACACTAGTTTTACTATAGAGGACAAACTTGAAAAGTAAATGTGAGTGCATGTGTTTTTTTTAAAATGTTTTTAAATAATTTTTTTAGATTTTTTTTAATATTAACATATTAAAATAATCAGAAACACTAAAAAATATTAATTTAATATTTTTTTCAAGTTAAAAACACTTAAAAACAAAAATAAAAGTTGTGACAAACATTTTGGAAAGCATGCAAATGTTTAATGGCTAATTAACTATGAGTGGTTCATGTGTCTTTTTAGTTGCTTATGTTTTGGTACTCTGATTTTTTTGTAATGAATTTCATATCAAGTTCATATAGATACATTAAACAATCTTAAATATTTTCAACTAGTCAAATTATTTTCGAGATCAATATAATTTGTTTATTCTTTCCAATAAAAAATTACAACTAAAAAGTTAATTCTAAGCAAAACAAAAATAATAACCTCTCACAAATCAAATGGAATGTTGATGTCTATTTTTTTTTTTTTTTGTCTCTAAGTTTATTATGTTCCAGGAGATGTCATCTAAAAAGAAATAAAAAGATAAAAAACAAACAAAATAAAATAAAAAAAGAATTATAAAGAAAAGCAAAGGTATAAGTTTACAAGAAAGTTGGAAATTGTACTAAAAAGATGGGCATATGAGGTTAGCCATCTTTTTCAATAACTACATGCCTATTAATATTAGTGCAATGTTAGAGTTTCATGAAAACATATAAATCTAATTTTATATAAATTGTTTATATTATATAATGAGATTACATGATGAAACCTATTATAAACTGAACTATAATTTAATGTATGTCTCCTTCCTACTAGTAATTATATGAGTTCCAAGTTGATTTGTACATATTCATTAATTCTGTTAGGACTCATTCTTTGAATAAGATTGAATCTTTTGGTTGTTTATATGAACTCTTATTAATATGATCAGTTGTTTCTTATCTTTCTTAATTGACACGAACTCTTTTTAGACACGATCAATTTTACTATTATCAATTGATTTTAGCCTTTTTTGTCTTGTCTAGTTATGAACAACTAGTGTTCTTATATAGTCAATATATGGATGTTTATATTTTATATAAACAATGTCCTCTATATTTTTTTATTTATAGACCAGATAAAGATATATTTTCCTATCATATTATTGCTAGAATTGATTAAAAAAAAATTGGCCACCAAAGACATGGATAATGAGCATTGTTTACCTAAAAGTATCAACCATATTTTTAGTGTATGTCCAACATGTTAGCCAATCAAATCATTCAACAAGCGTGCTCTGACTTTGTTCATGTAAGCTTTATTTATCTTTAGTATTCATTTATATTTGATTAACAAATTTAATGTCTTATTAATGAATTTAGAGTAAAGATAAAGTTCAAGGAACAAAAATATTTAGCAAAAGAAATTATAAGGTTATTATAATTATGAGATTCTTATTATATCAAAACATTGTTCCTAAATATTCCTGGTCGATTCTTTATTAAGATTGGACATTAATTAGAGTCATTGAGATTGTTATATATTATGTTTTTTTTTTTATGAAATGAAATAGTTGTTCACATAAGCTAAGGTATAAAATATACTAAGAACTAATATGTAAGTGCTTGTCAAATGGTATGTACACTGAACTAACCCACATGAGAATTTCATATGGAGAGATTATTTATATCTATAGAAAGGCTCGCGTGATAGTTATGTAAGTGATCCTTAGACTTGAGATCACTGAGTTATCTTATATAGGGAATGTTATGTTTTGACATTCATTACATATTGTCCTAATCAAAAGTAATAAATGAGTAGATATTAGGTATAACATGATCTATATGAACTATTTGAGTGATCAAAGAGTAGGTGAATTAGAAAAAAATATTCCATATATTTTTAAATAGTATTGATTGTGAAATCCTTACGCAGGGTGAAATGAGATTTGAAAGGAGTTTCAAATCTTATTCATAAAATCAATGACTATGGTATTGAGAACATATATGATTTAATAAAATAGATACACTTTATGATATAATGTCTAAATTGAAACATCCATGATAAAAAGATAATAATTACACTAAGATACTTCTCACTAAAAGTTTAAGTCAAACCATGTATGTATTTAGGAGATCATGACATGCTGCTAGACGATGTACTTGATTTTCAAATATAGATCAACCAATTATTGAATTAATAGTAAATTAAACCATTTAGTTTATTTAATCCTATTTTATTTATGATTATGATTTATATTTGGGCTAGTTTATTAGAAACTTAATGGGTAACGCACATTAAGAACTTTTGGTCAAAAATTAAACTGAGATAATTAATCAAGTGTGATTTAATTATAAATAAGATTTATAAATTGGTGACTATAATATAATTAATATAGGGGATTATGCCTTTAGACCTAAAAAAATCAAGTAGAGACTTGATTGTATAAATTTCTAAAACTATCATGAAATAATATATGTGATAGTATTCAAGGACAAATTAATATTTTGCTAGGTTATTAGGTTTTTCATATAAATAGAATGATATATCTTATATTTCTTTTATGAGTTATACATATGTTATAGAACATATGGTATATAGACTACTTGAAACATAAAAAAAGCTAGCACTCAAAGGCATAAAGATCCTTATCTTATAAAAGTATTTCTCACTAGTGGTTTGTGTGAATTATTTTTAGAGCCCAAACACAAACGACTTGTGGTTTATAATAACTCAGTCTTAAAAACATGTATCAAACCTCAGAAAAAGATTTGATCTTTAGGTAATCTTTGTTCAAACCCTAAAAGACCATAGATTATCTAACAGGGTCCTTAAGACTCCTAAAAACATTTAAAATTGGTGTTTTTGATGTGTTTATATGTTCCTCAATAACTCGATTATGTCCAATCTATATCCACCTAGGTTTCAAATAGTGTTTGTTTTATTTTACACTCTTAGTCATATAGTGTTCATGTTTACAAACTAGAAAGCTTGTAAATCTTTCCCATATCTTCTCATGTTAGAATGTCTAAGTCAATATGCATCACTAAAGCCCATAATCTATAAAGATTTCTCATAAAGGAGAAGTAAGTCATTACCAAATGTCCTTTTGAGATATAAAAAAAGACAATGAACAACAATTAAATATGTCTGGCATAGATCTTGTATAAACTGAATGACTTGTTGAGCAATAAATGCGATATTAAGTTGAGTAATAGTCAAATAATTCAAATTACCCACCAATTGTTGATACATTGAAGGACCAGATAAGAGATCACCATCCTCCTTATACAGTTTCAAATTTCTCTCTATAGGAGTAAAAATCGAAATACCATTTTAAAGACCAGCTAAAGAAAAGAAGTTATTGGGCATACTTATATTAATTTCAAAGCGTATCATTCAAACAATGGCCAACCTCAAGTCCAAGAAAATACTACGAATGACCAAGATCTTTCATATGAAATACATATTTGAGTTGTTGTTGGAGCTGGTCAATTATAATTAGAGATTAGATCTAATAATTACAACACCATCGACATGCATAAGAAGCATAATTATCCCCAAGTAAATCTTGCAAAAAGAAATAAAGAGTAATAACACTTACTTTAAGTAAATGTGAAATATATTAGAGTGGTAAAAAACTTCTTAAATCATACTTGTAGTGCCTGTTTTAAATAATAAAGATACCACTTCAAGCAACAAACCTCAACAAAAAGGAAAGAGGCAAGCCATAAGAAGGATATAAATATTTCTTCAGTTAGGTCACCATATAAAAATGCATTATTCATATATATCTAATGAAGCAACCATTCTTTCAAAATAGCAATGGCAATAACAATATGGACAATAGTTATTTTAGCTACATGAGTAAATGCTTCCTCATAATCAAGCTTATACTCTTGTTGCTTCCCAAGTGTTACTAGATTAGATTTATGTTGTTTAATAGAGTCATCAACACATAACTTAATGGTGTATACCCATTTACACCCGATAAGCTTAACTCCAGCAAGACAAGGGATGATGTCCCAAGTATGATTGTTTTGAAAAGTCTAAAGTTAATTTTGTATAGTTTGATGCCAACACTCACAATCAAGCTTATACTCTTGTTGATTCCCAAGTGTTACTAGATCAGATTTATGTTGTTTAATAGAGCCATGAACACATAGCTTAATGGTGTATACCCATTTACACCCAACAAGCTTAACTCCAGCTAGACAAGGGATGATGCCCCAAGTATGATTGTTTTGAAAAGTCTGAAGTTAATTTTGTATAGTTTGATGCCAACACGCTTGAATAAAGGCTTGATAATAAGACTTAGGTACAAAAGTATTATCAAGAGTAGTCTGAATAGTAGAAAAAGAAAAACCATACCAATCCAAGGTCCGAGAAACCCTAATAGATTGGTAGGTTGTATGCACAACAAGATCAAGTGGTGGTTCAAAGAAAGGAAAAGGTAGTGGGTGATGTTTCAAATACACAATACTTGGCTTAAAATGAGGAGTAGTAGACACGTCATTAAAAAAAGAAAAAATAGAACAAAATGGAAAGACACAAAATTAGGACTAAATGGAAAGAAATATTCATTTAAAAAAATCACATTGAAAAAAATACAAAGCTCGTCAGCACCCGTATCATAACACACAAACCCTTTATGAGAGTTAATATAGCCAAGAAAGCATACTAAACGAATTAAGTAGTAAGCTTATGACATCTAAAAAATGATGATTCTTATATTCATCGACCCTATTTTATTGAGGGGTGTAAGGACATGAACGCTGAGAGAGAATACCTTTATATTTTAATAGAGATTGAAAATCACGAGATATGTATTGTCCCATAGAATCCGAGCATAAGACCTCAATACATGTTTAAAATTAGGTTCCTATATAGCTAACAAATTTTTGAAAGGTTAAGAATATATCATCTTTAGAACAAAGGAAATATACCTATGTGAAATGACTGTAATTATCAGTAAATATCATAAAATACATGTATTGAGCATGAGAAAGAACATGACTCATAACCCAAACATTATAATAAATAATTTCAAAACATGTAAAAGCACAACTAACCTATAAATGAAAAGGTAGATTTGCTTTTGCCAAGTTTACAAGAAGTATAATCAAATAACAATGAAAAAAACTCATTTGTATTATTCAAATAGTCATGTTTCATTAGATGTGTCAGAATTACAGAGTTAGGATGACCCAATTTATTATGCAAAAATTAACTATTATTATTACCAATAGCAAAACAATCAATAAAAATTGAACAAGGAAAGGAAAGGAATGAAGAGGGGGAGGCATCTCATTTTAGGCTCTTTTGCTATCTTTTATACTAACATTTGATCCTGCACACAATAACCAAAACAAAAGGAGCAACTTTTTTTTTATTAATTGTCCAACTGGAATAAGATTGACAGATAAATCAGGAGACACAAACACATTAGTAAAAGATGACCCCAAATTGCCAACCACTGTAATAGGAAGAGTACAATCATCGGTGATTTGAATATGTTGCTTACCATCATACTTACAAACATCATGTAAAGTAGTCGGACTATCAGTCATATGATTGGAAGTTGCAGAGTCAATTAACCAAAGATAAGTAAAAAGATGTTTCTTACCTCGAGACCAAGAAGACAGAGCAAAAATAATCATATGTAAAACCTGCTCGAGAGTAATATTAGAAGAAAAGCTCAAAATAGTGGTATGAGTGAAAAGTGTAAGCATAAAAGTGGATTGAACAACAATATAAAGAGCATAAACAAATTAGTTCTGAGGAAGGACATGACAATCCTTAATAATATAACATTTATTCTTGCAATAACTATAGAACTTCTTGGTGTCATATTTTGCAATGTGCCTAATTTCCTTGCAGCTATAACACCATGTTGGAGATCTAGATCGTCCTCTGCCTTTAGTAGCGTAGGCCATATTAATCATCTTTAAACCACCAGTACCTTGAGCAAGGTTAAATTATGAGGTAAGACATTGTTCTTCACGCAAAAGTTCACCGAGGAAAACCTCCAAAGATGGAACAAGTTGGTGACTGATTAACTCATCTCGTGTACTTTCAAACTCAGGTCAAAGCTTTATCAAGAATTGATCTCGCTGGCTCTCAAAGTGAACCACTTGTAATGCTGTTAAAGCTTCTTTAGGAATTTAAGAATGCATCAACCCAAAATAATCATTACATTAATTAATAAAGCCATAATAAAAAATTTCGATAGAGATATTCCTCTAGCGATTGCTTTTATGTCGAATTCCAATTGAAACTTTTGGGTAGAATTATCTTAATAATAAATTTGCTGAAAGGAATCCCACATAGTTGTAGCAGTTGTGAACCCATGGAGATTGTTAATCATATAAGGTTCAATAGAGCTGATGAGTTAGGAAACAATTTTGGCATCTTCGTCTTCCAATGAATTAAGTTCCTTAGGATCAGTAGGAGTCATAGAAAACTCATCCAAATGACCCTATAACTCATTCCTTTTCATAAACATCCAGAACTGGAATTCTCAACTAACACAATTTTTGTCAGTAAGGCATACAATAGAATTTTCTCTTGATATAATAACCACCAAAAAAATTATCTGGACAACAAAAAATCACCACACAACCAAGAAGCTAAGATATTGTTGAGAGCTCTACAACGAGAAATTGAACCTCCAAACCAAAGAACCACTTCTTCCAATACTTAGAAGAATATCGAAGATCTATTTTTTACCGTTACCTATAAAAAAGTACCACAAGCAAAAACAAGAAACCAAAAAATTCAACCAAGACAAGAGAATACTGTGAAAAGAATTCAAGGCTTTGATACTATGTCAATAAGGGTTTTAGTTTGAATGCCTCTCCTTGTGAGAGTTGCCTGCCTTCTTTATATATTAAAAATATGGCACATCACAAGGTTCAAAATAAGCCATTACATAGTACTATACAAGGTAAGAGTAAAGCTATCAATTATATTCCTATATATAGCTAGATTAAATAAGGTATAACATATCAAGTCATCGATTCTGCTCACAACTATAGCTTTGATGAAGAATTTAAAGTTGAATCCTTATTATTATGGACCTCATTTGATGTTGTAAAGAATTGGGAAGCTTATTTATAAGTTGGAGTTGCTCAATGTCTGTCAAGCAAAGCCGACTTAAGCTAAGGGTCACTTGGGCAATGGTCCAAGGCCCCTACTTAATAAAATACCTCAATAATAAGTAAGGTATATTTGCAATTATGCTTTTATAAATTAAAGATTGTCCATTCTTAACAAAAAGCCTCATGTACAAAATAAAGATTACTTAAAGCCCTACTTGCCAAACATACATAAAAAAAATAAGATATTTTAAAAAGCCTCATTTATAGTTTTGTCCAAGGTCTCATTAACCATAAATTGTTTTTGTCGTCAGGTATTCTAATGTTTCTTGTTTCATAAGATGATACTATTACTATCACCCTACCAGTATTGGATGATGATGGTGAATTCAAGACACATCCAGAAGCAATTTTCGTTCGTGAGAAAATGAAGAAAGGTAATGTTATTGTGGTCATCGGCTAGGGCAGTAGACTAGTTTGTCCAAGGATGATGTCATTTAGGAATAATTGCAAGAACAAGAGGAGCAATTTTCAAATTTCAACATATATCCTTGGAAGGGGTATGTTAAAAGGGTCATTAATAGAATCTTTAGTTTTAGTTTTAGTTTTAGTTTTATGAAGTCTTTGGTTAAAATGTCTTGTTTTGATGAATGATTTGCACGTGAATGAATTGTAAATAAACAGTTATAGTTGTTGACTATTAGTTGTTAGACAACTCTATTTTATTTGTAGAAACTTAAAAAATGTTAGATAGGATGTAAACGAAGAGGTAAATTCATTGAAGAAATAATAAAAGTCATCTTAGTGTTACAACTAACAACTCTCTCTCTCTCTATTTCTCTTTTTCTTCCCTTTTTCCTTCTTCATTGTCACGAGTTACGCAATTAACATCTCTCCTAGAAAAGTAAAAATATATGTTGCAATTCTAGGGAGTTTCTATGAATACAAATTAAGTATTACTCTAAAAGGTGTGAGTTTTTCACTGTGCAAGGCTCCAATGTTCATCCTCTCATACATTATTGTGGATGAGCTATGCAAAATTTTATATTTGTTCAACTTGGTCCTCAAACTTTTTTTTGGCGATTCAGTCCTAATTGAAGACTAATTGACTTTGATTTCTTATGAAAAGGTAGGATTGAAAGAAGAGGGACCGAAATGAAAAAGGCGTTAAACATGGTTGGCACGCCATAAATTTTGCAAAAGATGCATTTTGGTCTTTGAACAAATCACGTAAATTATACAATTTTAGTACCTCAATATTTTTTCAATTCAATTTTGGTACAAAAGTTTATTTTTGTTATTTTTTAGTTCCTAGCATAGTTATTAAACCTAGACCGGCCCGGCAGGCCGACCCGGTAGCTGGACCAATCCGGGTAAGGCAAAAGACCGGGATGAGAAAAAACCTGACAAAACAGGTTGACCCGCCCGGGTTGTCCCGTGACCCGGGTGACCCAGCAAAACCAGGTTGAGAACCCTTTTTTTTCAAATGTATTTTTTCTCCTAGCTAGAAACCCCTTTTTATATATTTTTTAGTTGGTTATTAACCCTTTTCAAAGTTCACTATATAAATACTAGAAGAATATTTTATTTTTTCAATGTGGGATTTGAAGTCTTTTGGTATATATACTCTATGTTCACAAGAAAAAAATTATTTTTTCAATGTGGGATTTGAAGCCCTTTAGTATATATACTCTATGTTCACAAGAAAAAAAGTTATGTTTTTCAATGTTGGATAAAAAAACCTTTTTGGTTTAAATACTTCAACTTAAAAGGATAACATATTAACATAGTATTTTTTCAATATAAAATAAAAAACCTTTTGAAATAATCTTTTAAACTTCATTATTCATAACACGTATAGTCTATATTCAAATGGATTGTTTCTTAATTTTTTTCATATGAAATATTAAATTTTCAAATTTTTTTTTAAATTTTTACAGGTTGACCCGGGTCAACCCGTGTAACTCGGGACCCGGTTCCTTGGCCAAGTCAACCCCTAGTTCGGGTCTAATAATTATGATTCCTAGTTGAGAGGGGAGATAGAGAGGTCATTGGATTCCAGTGGTAAAGAGAGAAAAGTGTTGTTAGCACCAATTGAGGCCACCAAAACAAACGATATTTGTGTCAAATGGTTTTATTTGATTAGAAGAGTTTATAGTAGGTTTCTTTTCACCTTTAAAGTCCGTGAAAAAATATATCTGAGCTCGGGTTGATTTTTGAATTCGGGTTAATTTTGGTTTTCGGGGCGGTTTTTAGGGTTTTTGAGACCATGAATAGGTTTATCACGGTTCTTATGGTGTTTTGGGTCAAAGAAGTTTGAAAAATAGGTTTTTAGGTAAAAGAAACTTAAGCCCTGATTTCCTGGCCACTACAGTGGCCGAAATCTGGACACATTAGACGACATGTCGTCTAATGTTTTTAAAAAAACTTTAGGGCAGACGACATGTTATCCACTCTAGTTGCAAACAAAAAAAAAAATTAAGGGCCTAATTGCATCTTTTTCCCTTTTATTTTATTCAATCAATTTAATTTGTACCTCTATTTTTATTATCATTTGCTTAAATAAGAAGATTATTTTAATAAAAAAAAAATTAGCAAACACAACCAGGTAAATGTCCTGTCTTTCGAGATTAAATATCTTGATCTACATCTATCTCTTAATTTTTCAACTTTTATTTTTAGGTATCGTTAATAACTTTTTATTCATTTATTCGCACACATAGTTCTCGATTTATTTGATTATATATATGCATAAATGTTTTTATTTGAACTTAGCTTTTTAAAATTATAAAAATGCATTGAAAAAACTTGTATATACAGTTTTTTATATGAAATAAAAATATCTAACCCGCAATATAGCACAAATTATATAACTAGTTTGATCTATTTTCTATTGTATAAATCAAAAACACTATAATGTCATTTTGAAATGACTTTTAATTTATTTTTTTATTTTTTTGTATCGTTTTAATTATTATTTAATATAATGATGTCAAAAATAATTTTAAAAAATAAAAAATATATTATTTTAATATATTTCTAAATAAAAAATTATTTAAAAATAATCATTACTATATTCTTAAACACCTAAAAGATATCATAAGAAAATATAAGTCAAACAATCAAATTATGTGTTGTTACTAGCAGAACCTACAGTTTTACCTTTTTGTTT
>Ga0325411_1005863_pt1 | contig 13547 bp, 3 predicted proteins | sample PopdelMetagenome_13_FD_206181 | JGI IMG/M metagenome (GOLD analysis project Ga0325411, IMG submission 206181) | Populus deltoides microbial communities from Bellville, Georgia, United States - Xylem-PdIQD-R4 | ecosystem: Host-associated > Plants > Phyllosphere > Stem > Wood/Secondary xylem... | reverse complement strand
GTTTCTGAAATAGTGGCTCAGAATACCAAATATCAGCTCTAGACCAAGATTATCTTTTTAAGCATCCCTTTTGTTCAATAATTATACTGCTGTCTGCTGGGCTTGAGGCCACTATAAAAAGAAAAAAGAAAAAAAAAGAGCCTAATCAAACCCCAAGATGAACTTCATTGTGAAGTATAAGCAACAAAAATCCACACCAAGGATCATTCGTGCCTATGTAAAACTGATTTCTTGTGGCAACATGCTACAACTTTCAATACGTTCAAGATTCATATTCTGCATTGCAGATCCTAAATATACATTTCAATACATCATCTGCTAGTTTCCCCTGTGATGCAATGCTTCAATCAATTCAAACATATTTGTGTTATATGCAGCAAAGTTCAGGCTCTCTTGATTTTGAAGATTCCTCAGTGGACATTACCTGCCTGCCCTGCTTGCACCATTAGAAGCTCAAGTGAAAATCACAAAAGCCAGGGATTGATACAAAATAAGTTTGTTTATATTATATCAGTATATCTACTAGAATCAATTTTCAAATCAGATTCATAATTTTATTGAGCAATAATAGACTGTAAATAAGCACAAAACAACACTGAAGAAAAATACAATTCCTCAGTGGACATTGCCTGCCTGCCCCGCTTACACCATTAAGCTCAAATGAAAATCACAAAAGCCAGGAATTGATATAAAAAGAGGTTTGTCTACATAATATATAGCAGTACTAAGAATAAACTAAAACGATTCAGTGTTTTATTGTGCAAGTCTACACTGAAACGCTGAGCAGCAGCTTTCCTCTTCTTCTTTTTTTTAAGTTGTCTAAGTTTTTTTAGCTGTTTTTTTATGCTTTTTGAGATTTTTTTTGCTTATTTCTTTGTTTTTTTAATTAGTTTTTTTCGTTTAGTTTAGTTTGTTAATGTTAAATTTCTTTCTATTTAGTTATTAGACTTTCATGACACATATCCCGAGTTTCACGGATTAACCTGGTTTCACGGGTGAACCCAGTTAATTCCAGGTTGACCCGTCAATTTTTATTATTATTATTTTCATAAATATTTTTATTTAATTTAGTTTGTTAATGTTAACTTTTTTTTTATTTAGTTATCAGACATTCATGACACGGATCCCGGGTTTAACGGGTTAACTTGGTTTGACGAGTTAACCTGAATTTTTTTTTTTGCTTTTCTTTTCTTTTTAATTATTTTTTTCGTTTAGTTTAGTTTGTTAATGTTAAATTTCTTTTTATTTAGTTTTTTTTTCTTCTTAAAGGTTTTTTTTCTTTTATTTTTTCTTTTTAATTAATTTAGTTTATTAATGTAAAATTTTTTTCTAAGTAGTTCTCGGCTGATGCCTTTAGTTTTTTTTTTATGCCTTTGACTGTGGACTGCACAGTGCAGTTCACGGTGCAAAGATTGATGCCTTTTGTTTTTCTTTTCTTTTTAATTAATTTTTTTCGTTCAATTTAAATTGTTAATGTTAAAATTTTTTCTATTTAGTTATCAAACTTTCATTATACGGATTTCGGGTTTGATAGGTTAACCTGGTTTGACGAGTTAGCCCAGTTAATTTTGGGTTAACCCATTAATTTGTTTTTTTCTTTTTAATTATCAAACTTTCACGATACGAATTCAAGGTATGACGGGTTAACCTGGTTTGAAGGGTTAACCCAATTAATTCATATTTTTTTTTCTTTTTTTTATTAGTTTTTTCTTCATGTTGGTTTTTTTTTCTTTTTAACTAATCTATTTAATTATACACTTTTATGACACGACCTTGCAGCCAGACCCACGTCCAATGCTATTGGGTCTGGTATTGCAGTCCAGACACTTTTATGCTAAGGGTTAACCCAAGTTTAATGTTATTATTAATATTATAAACATTACTCTTAGGTCAGGCGTTGCAACCAAACCTGAGACTCTTGGGTATAACTTTACAAAAAAACCTAACACTTTTAGATCTTGGCTATTTTTAAAATGCAAAAAATAATTGACCCGTGGCATCGCGCTGGGCATGTAACTAGTATTTACTAAAACCAATCTTCAAATTAGATTCATAATTTCATTCAGAAATAATAGATTGTAAATAAGCACAAAACAACACTAAAGAGAAACAGAATTCCTCATCTGCGGCTTATTCATCTAAAACTTGTTACCATCCCTGAAATCTTATAACAATTTACATTTTATTTGATCACCACAGCCATTAGTACTTGGTGAACAAATATTCCAGATTTTACATGAGGATATTAGCCAAATGAAGTCCCAGCTCGTACCAAGCAATCATATTTTCTTCAGGTCTCCGAGGACTGTATTAGCTGGGCATTAATGATGATGGTAGGGATGTGAGCTATCTTAAGCCAGTCCTTTCCTTTTTCTCTCTTGCACCGTCTCTCCAAATTTGGACACTCTTCGATTTCGAACTCTCTGAGCATTTCGAGATTCCTTATCCCTTCTGGCAAAGACATCAAATTAGAGCATCCATGGATACGCAATCTTGAAAGGGATGTGAGATGTTGGATACTCTCTGGCAAGGAATTTAACTTCACACATCCAGCAAGATACAAGTCCTTGAGTGCTGTCAGATGTTGCAGCCCCTCGGATATAGAGGTAAGTTCTAGACCACCTACAATGTGCAACTCAGCAAGAGACGAAGGTAAACCAGGCAGTGTAGTCATTTTTGGCATCATTCCACAAATAGCTAACATCTCCAAGGAATTGAGGTTCTGGACACCTTCTGGCAAGCTTTCAAGTTTATCACAAAACAAAAAACCCAAACTCTTTAGAGAAGATAGGTTATTTAGCTGATTTGACAGCGACCTAAGGCTTCCCATCCTCCCAAATGTCAAGGATTGAAGACACGTATGGTTTTGCAACAGTCCATCAGGAAGAACTGCCAATTCATCGAAGCCCTCAATTCGAAGGGAGGTAATAGAAGTGAAATTCACAACTGACCTCAGCAAAGTTACAGCGCAGTCCTCAATCGTTAAATATTTCACCGACGGAATAATTGGTAACTCGACCAACTTGGGGCATTTTCTGATCTGTAATTGATCAAGGCAAGTGAAAATTTCCCTTCCACCCATGCTATTTGTTTCCCACTCCTCTAAGTTCATCATTGGACCCAAAGTCAGCCTCTCTAATGATGGAAATGGATTCTCTCCATCTCCATGCATCTCACTGCCAATACACTTCACAGTGTCCATTCTCTTCAATTGAAGATGCTTAAGAAACCGCAGTTTCCCAAAAGGAGGAAGATGTTCACAATTCATGCACGATTCTAGTGAGATCTCCACTAGGTTTGGTAGACGCAACTCCATCATCCAATCTGGAAATTTGGATCCTCGATATCCGCTTATCTCTAACTTCTTCATATTAGAATGGGGTTCAAGAGCACAAAGAACATCTTCACTGTTTGCCTCACTGATTTTGCTGCTGTCGTCTTCTCGCCAAGACAAACTCAGTGATTGAAGATTTGTCTTCCTCATCAAATTAGCATTTTGTGCATCTGTGAGACCTTGGACGTTACCTAGATCCTTGATGCTCAATTCACCCCCAATGTAATTCAGTCTTTGCAGCTCCCCTATGTGATGACCAGCCTCTGTACCCACAATGAACATGCCAAGCTTTCGCAGACAAGTCAGTTGTCCCATCCCTGAAGGCATACATTGAAGCGCATCACAACCTGTGAGGTCAAGATACATGAGACTTTTCATGTCCTTCATCCTTTTTGGTAGCATATAAAGAAGAGAGCAGTAACTCAAATTTAGGGTCTGCAAGTTTTGAAGAGAGCTGATTGATTCAGGTAGTTTTTGGATCGAAGAGTTGGAGACGTCTAGATACCTTAGATGTTGCAAATTACCAATCGGCTCTGGTAATTTTTCAAACTCGAAATTGCTTAAATCCAACGTCCGTAGTTTCTTTTGTGCAGACACCTTGAGTAAAGGAGCAACACTAGTGTGTTCATTCGGTAAGTAATTTTCCTGAATGGTAATCAGCGACCGCAATGATTTCCCTTTGACAAGGGCCTTGTCATAATAATAACAAAGACTTCTATCAAGAAAAGTTATATGACGAACCGTCTGCGGAATTCTAGGTCTCCTATTCTTCTCGATCAAATAGCATTCTCCTGTCATAACTGATTTTGCGAGATCATGGAAAAGATCATGCATTTTGCAAGTTATGTTTCCCAAGCCACCCTCCTTGACCTCCTGAAAAAATGATCTCCCAGTCAAGTCATCAAAAGTCTCGTAACCCGTCTCATGCAAATCCATTTGCCCTTCAGGATCAATAAATCCGTTGGCCATCCAGAGCTTTACTAACTGGTCTTTCTCCATGACATAATCCTTCGGAAACATACAACAAAATCCAAAGCATTGCTTTAAATGGGGCGGCAAATTGTTATAACTTAACTTCAAGGCAGCTTTAATTGTGCCACCTTCGTCTGGTAGATTCCAAATCTCACTTTCTTTGACAGATAACCACTCTCGTTCATTTCTCTCGAAGCGCATCGAGCTCCCCACTGCCTTTAGAGCTAAAGGAACGCCACTGCACTTATTGACTATCGCCTTTCCAGTACTTTCTAAGTGCACATACTCCTCCCTTCTTCTCATTCCAAATGCAAGTCGCTCAAACAGAAGCCAAGAATCATCTTCCGACAATCTTCCCATTAGGTGAACAGGAATAGTAGCCATTTTATCAGCAACCTGCTTGAGACGAGTTGTTATTATAATAGCACATCCTCTAGCCCCAACTCTCAATGCATCTTTCAATGCATTCCATTTTTCATGGTTATGATCCCAAACATCATCCAACACAAGCAAAAACCTCCTTCCAATCAACTTTTCTTGTAGGCGTCGTTGCAAAGTGTCCAGCTCTTGAATGGAACAAGGGTTGCCTTCAATGGACTCTATGATGGCTCTTGATAGCCTCCTTATGTCGAAATCAACAGATACGCAAACCCAGATAGTCAACTCAAAATGCCCTTTTACACTTGCATCGTTGTAGACTAATTGAGCAAGTGCTGTCTTCCCTATCCCCCCCATGCCACATATTGCACAGACAGAGAGGTCATCTGAATTGGCGAGCAACAAACAGACCAGCTCTTCTTTTTCCTTGTCTCTTCCAAAGATTTCTGATTCGTTAACAAGCGAGCTAGTTATCCGCCAATCGAATCTATCAGCTTCGTTCTCTCCAACTCCCTCTGTTAGTATGAACTTATTTTTCTCATTGGCAATGTCATCAAGCTTTTCTGTTACTTTCTTTACCTTATGAGCCATTTTCAATCGAAAAAAAAGTGGATTCTGATGAAGAGAAAACAAAGACCTTACTCGGTTTTTAAGACCTCTTCGCTGTCTGCGCCTCTGAGCTTCAATAGCGAACTCATCCAGCACATCATCAGCATCATAGGCAGCATCTTTGAGGTGTTTCAGCCAAGTCCTGATGGCCTCATCTTTCCACTGCTTCTCCTCAGCATCCTTGAGGACAGCTTGAACCGTCATGAAGGTGCGCTTGAGTTTCTCAAACTCGGTCTGGATGCCAAAAACAAGTCCAAGCTCTTCATGCACAAGTGTGTTCAAGTTCCCCAAGATGGTGCTAACAAGTGCAGAAGTAACTGCCTCGGCCATAGCTTTTTTTGTTTTCTATTTGCGGGAAATTTAAATTGTGGGTCTTAATTGGCAACAAGAAGCAAGTAGGAAATGGAAGTAAAGCAAGAGATGGTGGTGTAGAGAGTACAGGGGAGAGAGCTAAGCTAGGGAGGCAGGGAGGGAGAGATCCTTGTTTGTGAAAAATCCGTAGGCAAGTAGACTGGGGGGTGTGAATTATTGATGGCGGCTGCTTCTGCCAGCCATTTCACTGTCTTTTTGTGGACCTGAAGGAATTATTTATTCTTTGGTGGCTCTAATGAATCTGTCGATGGGTTTCAGTAGGCTTATTTGGTCAAATATCCAACCTCCTCTTAGAACAATGAGGCTCCTAAGGGCCATTTTTCCCTGTAGAAACATATTGCTCCAAGAAAACATCATGGGCTTCAAGGGCTAAACCTTTATACAAAGGGAAATGATTTTTTTAATTTTAGATAGAAGATAATTAAAATTTGGATAACATAGTTACAAACTCCGTGGGCAATTACGTTTTGGTTTATATATCTAATTTAAGACAACTACTAGTTCTTCTTCTTCTTCTTCTTCTTTTTTTTTTTTCAAAGTAGTGGGAGTATAATTTATTGTTTATATAGACAACTCGTTGTGTTCTCCCTTCTTCTTCTTCTTATTTTGTTTTTGGGAGTATAATTTATTGTTGATTTGTAGATTACTCGACACACACAAATTCATGTATATTCATTAAATTTCAACGGATAATACAAGCACATCTAGTGCTCCTGCGGTGGAAACACACAAACATGGTTTTATTTTTAATTATTTTTCTTTTAATTATATTGAATTGATTTAAAATTATGCTTGAATTTGATAAATTAACTTAAATTTAATTTTTTTCAAACCTTTTTAATTTAACTTAATTTAAAATCAATGTAAATATATCAAAATACCCTCAAAAGTAAACCACTATCCTTTTTAATTTTAATTTACAATTAATTGAAAATCCACATTAAAATGTATTTAGGTGCAAATCCACATCAAATTGGGTCTGGGTGCTCAAACGAAACCCTATCCTTTTTAATTTTAATTTAATTTTTATGTATAGTTGTGAAGCTATCCAAACGAAAATGAATAATTAATTCAACTATTTGTTTTTTTTTGAAAAACCAATTAATATAAAGCTCTGAGGGAGTTCTCCAAATCAACCCATCAATCCAGGCTTAATCCGAACCCAGATCAAACCACCATATGCTTCTCTCTCCTTTAAGCCGAAAGGGGTAACGAGCCATGGTCTCCAGTTTCAAATACATCTCTCAAATCACCTAACCAACGGCAGAACTAATGGGGGCCGCCAAGTTTATATCCCCCAGCGTACTCTAATAAAAATAAAATTATGTGTTATTCACTTAAATAAATAAAATAAAAGTGCATCTCCTCCATCAGGAGAATATTTTTTATTCAAAAACAAAATATATTGATCAAAACTAAATCTCCTACTAAAATGATTTTAAGGGTATCTCCTCCATCATACTTTCAGATGAATTTGATACATTTCATGATATGCTCGTTTAGGTTTAATTAGAACTTTTCTTTTTAAATAGAACTTTTTAATGCCAAAAACATTAATTTTTGTTACTGAAAAGTGCATATTTGTCGACTTTTCTCTCTATTAATCATAATTCAAAGACTTTTTCTCTCTAGTTTAAAATTTAAAGGCTAAAATATAAAAAAAAAAAGTTTTGAATCGAACCCTTTATTCTCCTACCTCAAGGAATCAAAAATTTGTGGAAATGAAACTGAAAGAGTTTTTTCAAAAAGGACCTCTCAATTTGTATGTGATATAATTTTGATCCCTTTATTTTTAATTTTTCACAAATAATAAAATAGATTATTCTTGGTGAAATTGAGCTCCAAAATAATTACAAGATTTTTCTTTTAAAATCTAGATAACTACATAAAAAACAAATCATCAACCCTATTTTTTAATGAACGCAACTTTGAAAACATTGATTTGGAGAATATTATCATGATGTCAATATGGTTTTTGAAAATTGTAATGACTACATAAACAACAAATTATTAAAATGAAACTTCAATCAATTCAACATCAAATAATAAAAAAAAAAAAACCGAAGTAAAAAAAAGAGGCTGTTTTGCCTCACAAGCCAAAGTGTTTTAATATTGCTATTATTATTATTATTACAAAGGGGAAGAATATGCACCCGATAGGAGGAATTTTGAGTATAGCTTTGACGTCCATCTCCACCAACCATGGCCCATGATTTTGGCAATTCTTTGATCTCTTCAGTTGCCATCTCTGTCTTTCAAACTGATGCAGGCTTTGCTTCCTCTGGTAGGTCTACCTCTAATTCAACAGAACGGTAGACTTATAGCGATTTGTTTCCAATGCTATCTCCGGTTTTCCGAGGAAGGCGAGAGGATTGAAACAACAGAGAGAAAGATTCAGAGAAGGCTACAAAGAGGCAGCAAAAACGATGCCTAAAGACTTGCAAGGGCTCCGAATCATACTTGCAGGATATATATGGAAAGAAGTCTAGAACTAAACGACACTGACTAACCCAAGCAAGCAAGCAAGCAGAGTAGGTGAGCTTTCAACGCCTTCAAGAAAAAAAAAAAATATATATATATATATATATAGTACATATAAATATTTGTAGGCTGTTTGTATCATACTTTATATTATAATAAATATTTCATCATCTTCATATAAAATTGGAGATACTGGTCATCTTCATATAACTATTGGTTAGGACAAAAATTGCCTGGCTCAGCTCGTGCCAACCCCAGAATACCATTTCTAGTTCAAGCTGACGTAGTGCGAGCAAACAAGGAAGGTGATTCTTCCCTTTCAACTTCTACAGTAGGCTACCAGGCATATTCTAGCTAATTTTCCTATGAATTTTTTTTTAAAAAAAAAAGTGTTCAGAGATCCTGGATAATAGTTATACATTAACATCTTATTTATCTTGTTGATGTTTCTTAGATTTTTTGGCTTTACATCAATAGCTAATTTTCCTATGTAAAAGTGATTTCTTGTGGCAACATGCTACAACTTTCAACATGTTCAAGATTAATATTCTGGATTGCAGATCCTAAATATACATTGATACATCATGTGCGAGTATCCCCTGCGATGCAATGCTTCAATCAATTCAAACATATTTGTGTTACATGCAGCAAAGTTCAGGCTCTCTTGATTTTGAAGATTCCTCAGTGGACATTGCCTACCTGCCCTGCTTACACCATTAGAAGCTCAAGTGAAAATCACAAAAGCCAGGAATTGATAGAAAAGAGGTTTGTTTACATAATATATAGCAGTATATTTACTAAAACCAATCTTCAAATTAGATTCATAATTTTATTCAGCAATAGATTGTAAATAAGCACAAAACAACACTGAAGAGAAATAGAATTCCTCATCTGCGGCTTATTCATCTAAAACTTGCTACCATCCCTAAAATCTTATAACAATTTACATTTTATTTGATCACCACAGCTATTAGTACTTGGTGAATAAATATTCCCGATTTTACATGAGGATATTAGACAAATGAAGTCGCAACACGTACCAAGCAATCATATTTTCTTCAGGTCTCCGAGGACTGTATTAGCTGGGCATTAATGATGATGGTTGGGATGTGAGCTATCTTTGGCCAGTCCTTTCCTTTTTCTTTCTTGCACCGTCTCTCCAAATTTGGACAATCTGCAATTTCGAACTCTCTGAGCATTTCGAGATTCCTTATGCCTTCTGGCAAAGACATCAAATTAGAGCATCCTCTGGGCTCTGATAATCAATCTTGAAAGGGATGTGAGATGTTGGATACTCTCTGGCAAGGAATTTAACTTTACACGTCCAGCAAGATACAAGTCCTTGAGTGCTGTCAGATGTTGCAGTCCCTCGGATATAGAGGTAAGTTCTTGACAATCTGAAATGTGCAACCTAACAAGAGACGAAGGTAAACCAGGCAGTGTAGTGATTTTTGGCATTCCAGTAATAATTAACATGTCCAAGGAATTGAGGTTCTGGACACCTTCTGGCAAGCTTTCAAGTTTATCACAAACAATAAAAAACAAAAGCTTTAGAGAAGATAGGTTATTTAGCTGATTTGACAGCGACCTTAGGCTTCTCATCTTCGTAATTATCAAGGATTGAAGACATGTATGGTTTTGCAACAGTCCATCAGGAAGAACTGTCAATTCATCGAAGGCCCCAATTTCAAGGCAGATCATAGAAATTCACAACTGACCTCATCAAAGTTACAGTACAGTCCTTAATAGTTAAACATATCACCAACGGAATAATTGGTAACTGGACCAACTTGGGGCATTTTCTGATCTTTAATTCATCAAGGCAAGTGAGAATTTCACTTCCACCCATGGTATTTGTTTCCCACTCCTCTAAGTTCATCATTCGACCCAAAGTCAGCCTCTCGGTTTTTAAGACCCCCTCGCTGTCTGCGCCTCTGAGCTTCAATAGCGAACTCATCCAGCACATCATCAGCATCATAGGCAGCATCTTTGAGGTCTGTCAGCCAAATCCTGATGGCCTCATCTTTCCACTGCTTCTCCTCAGCATCCTTGAGGACAGCTTGAACCGTCATGAAGGTGCGCTTGAGTTTCTCAAACTCGGTCTGGATGCCAAAAACAAGTCCAAGCTCTTCATGCACAAGTGTGTTCAAGCTCCCCAAGACGGTGCTAACAAGTGCAGAAGTAACTGCCTCGGCCATAGCTTTTTTTGTTTTCTATTTGCGGGAAATTTAAATTGTGGGTCTTAATTAGCAAAAAGAAGCAAGTAGGAAATGGAAGTACAGCAAGAAATGGTGGTGAAGAGAGGACAGGGGAGAGAGCTAAGCCAGGGAGGGAGGGAGAGATCCTCGTTTGTGAAAAAACCCGTAGGCAAGTAGACTACGTATGTGAATTATTGATGATGGCTGCTTCTGCCAGCCATTTCACTGTCCTTTTGTGGACCTTAAGGAGTTATTTATTCTTTGGTGGCTCTAATGAATCTGTTAATGGGTTTCAGTGGGCCTATTTGGTCAAGTATCCAACCTCTTAGAACAATGAGGCTTCTAAGGCCCATGTTTCTCCTTAGAAACATATTGCTCCACAAAAAACATCATGGGCTTCAAGGGCTAAACCTTTATCCAAAGTGAAATGATTTTTTTATTTTTATTTTTAGATTGAAGATAATTAAAATTTGGAAAACATAGATACAAACTCAGTGGGCAATTATGTTTTGGTTTATATATCTAATTTAAGACAACTAGTGGTGTTCTTCTTCTTTTTTATGGGAGTAGTGGGAGTATAATTTATTGTTGATTTGTAAATTACTCGACAGACATGAAATCTTTTTCATCCTTAAATCATAGATATATAGGCCGAACCAAATGTTTTTGGCTCAGAAGATGTTTGTTGTAGAGGCAGAAATAGTGTTTTAAAAAATTTTGAATTGTTTTTTATGTTTAAAATTATTTTTTTATATATTTTTAAATTATTTTAATATGTTAATATTAAAAATAATTTTTAAAAAATTATTATTATTTTAAGATGTTTTCAAAAAAAAAAATCATTTTAATTAACTCAAATCATTAATTCATTCAACTAGTAACTACGTGATGGCACGGGTTTAATTACTTCGATCATGAGTAGAATTCATGTGTATGCAATAATTTTCGACGGATGATAAAATAATTAACTCAAATCATTTAATTCATTCAACTAGTATACATCTTGTGCTCCTGCGTGAGGTGGAAAAACATAAACATGGATTAATTATAAAAAAAAAAAATTAATAATGGACCTTCTACATCTTCATCGAAACTATGTATGCCAGCAATTACATTTGCTCGAAACAGGCTCTAAATTGTACTGGTAAAATCAATATTTTTTTTTTTTTTAAGTCTGTGTTGAAACTTTTACAAAGCTATTAAAAATAATTTTTTAATGGCCAACAAATTATCTTAATTCAATAATAAAATTCCACCCACCCATTATCCCCAGGTTTTGATAACATGGGATCTGCTACCTCAAATCAAGTAAATGGTACCATATGATATGATGGGGCTGCCGAAATGATTTTATGTGAACCTCATACTGAGAAAGTCATAAAATTCTTATTCCCAGTGGATAGTGAGATTGCGAAACTGAATATTTTTGTGTTTTAAAAGTATTTATTTTAAAATTTAAAAAATATTTTTTATTTTAAATTAATATTTTTATGTTTTCAACTTATTTTGATATTAAAAATAATTAAAAAAAATAAATAATATATATTATTTTAATATATTTAAAAAAACATATTTTTAAATGTTATATCGCTAGAGTAATCCATCACAAAGGACAGTAGGGTGTTAATCGAACTCACTAGCAATAAATTAATTAAAATACATAAACAATAATTAATGGTGTCTAAGAGTTGCAAGGAATGTGAAAGGTTACCACACCATCAAGAAATATAAAAATAATGAAAGTCTAATTGAAAAGTAGCAAAGAACTTTAATTCCGTGTTTGTTATGGTGGTGACGATAAAAATATATATATTTATATTAATATATCAAATAGAAAAATAATATTTTTTTAAAATAAATATATTTTTAAAAAAGCATATTAAACTGCTTCGCTTGTATCTCCCGATTTACATAGGACGATGAGCTGCAACATTCTTGCGGTGGATTGGCTATATGGGTGACCACCACCGACAAAGACATGGACACTAACTCATTGTCGTGGAAATAATTCTATATATATATATATATATATAATCGCAAACATTAAGCAAAGCTGACTTGTGATATAAAAAGCTGACTTTGAGGAAATAAAGGGAAAACTCGAGGAAAGTGGGTGTATCACATGAAATCGGTGCTCATTTTCGTTTCATTTCATCTTCTCTTTGGTAAATGCTAGTCTTGAGTGCTATAGCAACATTGTTCGACTTTAGTTATTTCAAAGAAATGTTCGGATGTAGAAAGTTTGGAACAATTGTTGAGATTTAGACACTTTTAATATTTTTTATTCGGAAACAAAAGGTATTTTTTAACTAGTTAATATATTGACCAAAACTAAATCTCCTACTCAAATGATTTTAAGGGCATCTCCTCTATCATACGTTCAGATGAATTCGATACATTTCATGGTGTGCTACTTTCGAGGTTTAAATCTATGAAGTCAATAAATAAATAAAAACATGTCATTATAACCATCATATTAATTTTTTTTTAGATTAAAAATATTTAATGTACATCATAGACCGGCCTTGATGAGTATATGAAAACTTTAAAATTCAATTGAACTTTTTTATAGTTGTCATTTATAAGCTGTTTGGAAATGTGACAACGGTTGTATTTTCAAAGTGTTTTTTGTTTGAAAAAATATTAAAATACTATATTTTTTATTTTTAAAAAATTATTTTTGATATTAACATATTTAAACGATTTAAAAATATAAAAAAAATTAATTTTAAACAAAAAAAAATTTAAATTTTACCCAATTCTTATTTGAAACGAAATACCAAACAGAGACTTAGGTTGAAGCATGTGTTTTTTATCTTTAAACTTCCTTACTGCTTAAATTAGTAAATATAAAAGGAGAAAATAATACATTGTTAGTTTGTTGAATGAATTAGTGTAAAGCTATAGAACGAACTTGGAAATTTTATCTCAGAGATATTTATATATTTTAATTGTTTTGGTTTATTTCGTGAAATATGAAGGGTTATATTGCAAATATTTTATGGCGCGTAGAGTTATAGGTATCTTCTCGTGATTTTACGGGGAAAAAATAAATATTATTAATAAAGTAATTGGTTTTTTTTCATTAATTTATAGTGATGAAGATGTTGAAGCTTCTGCACTGCGCAAACAATCCGTGTGGGTGGAGATGAGCAGTAGGCTATGCGCAGCGCTGATTTAACTTCTCGACAGCTCAAAAGTAG
>Ga0325411_1005859_pt1 | contig 13560 bp, 11 predicted proteins | sample PopdelMetagenome_13_FD_206181 | JGI IMG/M metagenome (GOLD analysis project Ga0325411, IMG submission 206181) | Populus deltoides microbial communities from Bellville, Georgia, United States - Xylem-PdIQD-R4 | ecosystem: Host-associated > Plants > Phyllosphere > Stem > Wood/Secondary xylem... | reverse complement strand
TCGCGCGGGTATGTTTGTGAAAAATGTTGAAGCAAGAAAGCAAATGTGAACGGACAAATGAATGACTGTCCACTCTCCAGCATATCGACAAGAAGCTCCGAAGTAGTTAAAATGGGTAAATTTTTTTATCATAGGATGTCACTCTCACACCTATGACTTGCATCAATCCATCCTAGTTTTTTTTATCGAAAATTATAAGCCAACTACGACTCCTTGTCGTGCTGCTAGAACTGCTTCAAACTTTCTTAAATTCCCTGATACAAATTCCTTGATATAACTCTTGTTTAGTTATATAAAAATATATAGAAATATTTATTGTTTTTCCTTAAAGTCCAAGCTCGAAATCTTCCACCCAACTTTCAACTCTTGAACGTGACGAGCTGCTTAATTTTTACAAAAGAACTTTACCTAAATGAACTTTACTCTAGCCGGATACCCACATTAAAATATATATAAAGATGCAACTTAGGCTTAGCTTGGATGGTGATAGGATTTACTTTTATATTATCGTACAATATTGAAATTTCTTTAAAAAAACGTAAATAATAAATTCACATGAATACACTCGTGATTTGCGGGCCTGACTATAAGTGGTCCTGGAGTATCCCCATTGTCAAAGAAAAGTTTAGAGGGTGGAGGATTTTACTGCCAATTGAGCTACGTGCTCGTTCATTAGCAAAAAGACAGCACGGAAGATGACATATGCCACAGAAGTCATGATAACTCCTCCACATTGACATCATTCGACAAGAATTATTGGAAGCATGCAAATTCCTCGCATGCTATACAGGAAAGGAAAAGCATGTGTTGTCTGCGAGCGTGTATTTTGTGGAAGATACTTTGAACGATGCAGCCGCCGGCTAATTTGATCAAATCTTGCGTGTCTAAGCAAAATCTAAAACGTTCATCACGTTAACTAGTTGTTTTCTTTTAATTTTTATGTTCTTGTATATCTATGCAGCTTGTGATGGTCATACTTAAAGGAACCTTGGGCATATCATTCAATGGAAACAAGGAACCAGCTGCATACGCAGAGATAGTGTCGATGGGTGGGATTACCAAACAAGTTAAAAGGAATCTAATCGCTACCCTTGGAACAATTCTTGAGGCAAAGTTATCCATCCCCAGGGCACGATTCTTCCTCAAAGTTTATGATACAACAGCTGCTGGCAACTGCTCCAAGTTGTAACTTCTGATAGGATGATGGCCATAGAGTTTCATCCTAACTATCTGGGTTTTCAATTTCTGTTTCGTTTTATGTCTGCTTATTTTTAAATTGTCAGAGGTCATCCTGTCAGCAAAAAAGAAAAGCAAAAAAAGATTTAAATGTTCAAGAAGACCTACTTGAATATGATTATGCACTATTGAATTTCCACTAAATTGAAGCAAATAAAAAAGGGCATTGTAATTTAGGGTTCTTTCTTAGCTATGTGATGATGACCTGTGTGGCATGGGACATGGTGTTTGATGATACTGCATAGCTTAGTCACTGATACTGTACTGTCATAAATTTATCACCACACACATATTCCCACCGAAAGCAATATCTTTAAAGATATATTTGGTGCAACATCTTGAATAAAGAAACAGTGCCATCACAATTTACATTTAATTCAATCAATAACACAACTTAATGAAGAAAAAGATGGATGCGTGCAGCTACCTTTACGGCTTACTTACGTTGAGCTCATCCTCAACAAAAAGACGTGTTTTTACCAGCCATGTCAACTAAATTCATTTTCAGAGCATGGAACTAAAGGTTTGTAACGCCAACAGTTGGAATTTTGGAAGCTCTGGTGTTTTCGTTTATAGATTTAGGCAGCTCTGCCTTTTCCCATAATCACTAAAGATATTAGGTGATTCTATCGATGGATGTACTTGTTATTTATTCGAACAGCGTTAACCAAACAAAAGGTGGGTTTCTGTATAAACTCAGCCAACAAACCCGAGAGATGTTGGCAATGAAGTAATTCAAGTGGAAAAACATAGAAATGTCGGGAGCAAGGATGGAGATGATTTCATAGGCAATTGCACTAGTTTTTAATGCCATGCACAATTCAAGAACCTATCAGCTGCATGATATAGCAAGCCTGCCAAAAGGTCAAGATCCATAAATGATCCAGTTACCTAAGCTACAGACACTGATTGGTTTACATCAAATTAGCCATACTGACAAATTCCAAAACATAGTTCGGTGCAATCAATCATCTTTACTCTCACCACAGTACAGATCACAAATAACAATAAATATGAATCTCTTCGAGCTAAACTATTTAATAGCTCTACCCTATCTCATGCAGAAACAGAAACAGGAGCAGGCCAGCATTGTCAAGGCGAATTCTTGCATGTTATTTCAGAGTAACGGCTGCATTTCTCAATGCAAGATACCTTTGCACATGCTCATTTGGAAGTGATCTCACGAGTTTGAAGACATCAGTATTTGCATAACGGAGGTTGGTCCTTGGATCATGGTAAGGTGCCTGCAGAAGAAGTTCGCTATGTGTAAGAGGGTCTGTAAAGAGATTGGTATACTATTCCATATTGTTTCAGATAGCATTCAAGATAGTAGCAGTTAATCATTGCATGTTCAATCTGTATTTGATGGGATGAATGGAATTGATAACATATGGTGTCTAAGTGTCAAGCTACTCAAGAACAGAGGATAGCTAGGCTCTTTACTTTTCAATTTCGAATATCAACATAAACATTTAACAAGGTCAGCACAATCTTGAGCGCCATGCTCAATCCTGAACAATCTAAACTTCAGCACCATGGCTTCTTCCAGCTAAACAAAAGCAGATGTACTAGGAATCCAGTTGTAGGACATCACAGGGCACCTTCAAAGGTGCACACCATGAACATTTGCTTCATCAAAGTTGCAAGATTACATGTTAAATCTGGTCAAACAAATTTATCTTTGAATTTTTCTCCACCCACTAACTTCCAGTTTTCACATTTCTAACAAGCAATAGAGTACTAGGATGTAATTCATCCTCAGAAATATTGCTTACAAATATGATGTGACATGTAATTGACATAAGAAAGAACATTGCCAAGCAGGAAGCAGGAACCAGTTCTTAGTTTGAGTTATGTAATGGTTGGATCTCTACCTCCATCCTCAATTTCATCAAGACAATAAGCTTGTACAGATGTAAACAAGCTCAACCAAATTATATGTGATGAGCTCAAAAACTAAGAGACGGAGTAGCTCAACTGACTAACGGAGTAGCTCAACAAAATTATGGCAATGCATAATATGCAGAATGAAGGACAGCTCATAATAATCTTCTCACTCTAAAAGAAAGTTGATGAGGTACTTGGACGATGCAAATTGATCGGAAAGCCTCCTTCAAGTTACAGGATTATATTTAGGTTAGATGAAGCCAAACAAATCTCGCCTTCAATTGTTTTTTCTCAACCAATAGTTTGTAGTGTCCAAATTTGAACTGGCAATAGTACAACCAAGTTATTTATCCACAGCAACCAATAAGTTCATGATATTCAAAACCAAAAAAAGATTCACCATGCAACTAACAAAAAAAAAAAAAAAAATGCCATGGCCAATTAAGTCAACTAAAAGAAACCAGTGCTCTATTTAATTCTGGAATTTTTGAAACTTTAATCATCAATTCCACTGAACAAGCTAAAGAACATTTGAAACTTTAATCCTAATCCTCAATGACAGCAGGTGTATCTTAGCTGAATAGCAGACAAGGAATAAAATGTAGATTATCATTAACAGCTGATGATTCTCTCTCAATTAGAGACCATCAAATATTCAACAAGCAAGGTTTTGACGCACAAAGTAGATCTTCCTCCCGACACTCAAAATAAAAGGACTTCATAAAGGATATGATTCAACTGACGTAAATAACCAGTGATGACACTAAAAGATATTTCTAAATTTACCAGACATTTCTAAATTTTGATCCATTAAAATTTAAATCTAATGCCAGTGATTGACTCATTCATTCATGATCTGATTTATATGACATTTTCAAGTTGGCCACATTATTCGCAAATGAGCTAGAAATAATGATGAATTTCATCTGCCAGTTCAAGCACTAAACACATCTCAACAGAAACACATACCTCGAATCCTGTAATATCGCATATTCTCAAAGGTGGGTGCATGGAGGGTGGTGACTCAATATTAACATCTGCAAGAGGGGAAAAAAAACAGCAAAGGTAATTTATAATATCAATACAAAAAACAAAAACCTTAAAAAAGAAAAATAAAAAAACAACCATCTGCATAAACATATTTAAAAATCCAACTTAAACCATGCAATTAATTTGTTGAACAACTGACAGAACACGGGAATCCTCTATAAAACCCTCCGGTGCTACCATTGTACAAAATAATCACCATTACATTTTCCTTTCAGATTTCACCATTTGTGGGCCCAGGAACCCACAAATACTGAGACAATGGAATGCTAATGCAATAACGGCTTCCCTTTCTTCATCCACGAAAATCACCAAAGAACAACTTTTTTCAACTATATATCAAACAAATCACAACCAAACTTCAAATTAAAGTAAAAGGAAAAGAAAAGAGAAGCTAGGAAATGGCGGAGATTGCTCTTAAAAGAGGAGCTTACAGTTGGGTTCATCAGGAGGGCAATTCTGATAATTTTCAGCTTGAAGAATCTGCTTAAGGTGTTTCCAACGGCCTCTTGGTTGTCCCTTTGGGTATTTCTCATATATCTGTATCCTCTTGAAACTGAAGTGTGTTGGCAACACCAGCTCTGCATTTATCAACTCTGCTTCCATCTTCTTCCTCTTCTATATCTAAAAAGCAAAAATACCACTCAATTCAAAGATTTATCCCTTATAGATCAAATTTAAAAGAATAGAAACTAGATAAAAAAGAGTAAAAATTTAAAGAAAAGAAACATAATCTATGATTATAAATATAAAAAATTGAAAAAGAGTATAAAAACAATTAAAAAAAAACAGGAATTTCATCCGAAACCCAACAAAAAGAATGGGCAAACGAACCTCTCGGTTCAGAATCCCCTGTTGCTCGAACTGGGCACAACAGTAAACGGACAAATAATCTCCACTTTATAGTTTCATAGAAAATCTCAATTTAGTAACCGACTATGAACTGATCTTCGATTAGATCCCAAACTATCAATGTTTTCAATTAGGTCCCTAATGCATCAGGGAAGTGTCGAATTTTGCTTAAAGCAGGGTTATTTTATTACACAACGAGTTAGATTTCCAAGCCAGATCTCTTGAGTTCCACCTTTTCTTAATTTTAATTTTAATTACTTGAGTTTTCGTTTAAAAATATTTAATATATAGTGACAGGGCTACAAAATCAAGCCCAAATAATAGGAGTAAAAGAAAGCCCGACCATGCAGCAAAGAAAGAATAAAAAAGAGGGCCCGACAGGGCAGCAAAGAAGAAAGGAGAAGAAGAAGATAGATGACCCAATCGGGTAGAAAAAGAAAAAAAGAAATGAAGGAAAAGAAAAGGCCCAACTGGAGAGGAGAAGGGCATTGTCATGGAGAATAACCTGGGCTCAAAATCAAGCCCAACAAACCTCAAAATTGAAAAGTAAGCCCAATTGAGAAGAGAGCCCAATAAAGCCAACGAACCCATCGAACCTCTTTGTTTTTCCTCCAATATGACACCTCCTTGATTGGGCTTTCTTTTACTCCTATTTTTTTTTTTTTTTTGAAATAGATATGACATGCTAAACGCTTAAACATCTAACTGCAGGATCAAATTAGTTGTTTGATGTTATTTAAAATAGATATTATTCATTTATGTTGATTTCATTATTTTCATTTTGATTTTTGATTTTTGAATTTCTAGCTTTATTTCAGATTTTATGTCATAGAAAAAAATATTCATAAATAAAATTTAAATTTGGTAACAATTCTCTATCTTTCTTTGCTTGACGTGATCTTCTTGTGTATTGGCTTTGGTCTCCGTCAAAATCGCCATGCTTTCCTGCTATTTTTTTTTTGCGTAAACGAGTAATTGGCAAACCCGCAGCTAGCACCTTGTCCTTTCCAGCATAGTAAGAAAATTAATCCAAAGGCATGCTAGTTGAATTGAGAATCTAGTAGATTTATAAACCAGCCGTGAAGTTAAAAACGCATAATTGTTATTGCATGATGAATCCTCAAAACTAGATTGAAAGGAAATGATTTTATACACAAACTTTTCCTACTAGATTGCAAGGAAACTAGATTAATGTAGGTTATCCAACTTTTCTTGATTTTTATTTTTATTATCTTTGTATTAATGGTGAAGGAATTCTTAAATTCGCTTGTTTGCGTCCATTGAAATGCCTTTTCATATACAAGATGTTCATGAAATTAAACCCTAAATATATATACAAAGGAAAATCTGCGAATTTTTCTTAGATTTTTGTTACCTAGAATATTATTCTTTCATTCTATTTATTTCTCGAGGATCTTATTTTTTATCACCCATCTGGGATTGCCTCGTCTGAAACTCTCTCTTTCTCATAATTGAATAGATATTCTTATAGCGTGCTTTAATATCCCATTGAATTGTTTTTAACTCCTGAGCTTCTCTACCACTTCCATAAAGAATTATTGAAACAATAAAACCATCAAGAAGATGGCACCCTGAAGAGACTGTGTAAACGTTGGAGCTGTGGGATTTTCAAATCTTGCTGTCTTCACCATCAAAGAAGACTAGACCACGTTCCACTTCTGCTATCAAGCTTTCCCGCATGCAGAGCTCGCGGGATCAGAGGGGTCTTCTCCAAGAAAGATTGATTGAGTTATCAGTTGGGTTATGAACTTCTGCAATGCTTGATGATTGCTGCAGGGAAAGGTTGTAAAGCCTAGGAAACATGAACTGGAGAGGGGTTGCGTAGCCTAGCCAGGAATCAGACCAGAACCTGATGTTTCTCCCATCACCCACCTTGAACCCGACATTTGATTGGAGGAGAGCAGCTATGCTGTGATTTAAGGAAATTGCAGATACCATGCCACATCAAGTTGGAGATAGAGAATCTGCAAACACAGGAAGGCCATTTACAAAGTATGGCCGGTACTTTCGTAGGATAAGTTCTTGCCAGCCTCCTACCACTCCTTTATCAAGGTTCCAGAGCCATTTAAACATTAGAGCCAGATTTTTTTTGTGAATAGAACCCAACCCGAGACCTCTGAGGGGCTTACTCTTAATTACCTGTGCCATGCAACCTTACAAATACCATATGAATTTGAGGTGCTTTTCTAGAGAAAAAAACGATTGATGGAGGATATAGCTTTTGTAATGCCCTTTGGCATAGTAAAAACAGACATGTAGTATAGAGGTAGAGAGTTTAAGACAGATTTAATAAGACATATCCTCCCAGCCATGCTCAGAATCTTCCCTTTCCAATTGCTTAACTTTGCTCTGATTGTTGACAATAACGGTTTCCAAGTGGAGAGCCTATTTGGGTTAGCACCAAGAGGCAGCCCAAGGTATCTGATTGGGAAGGTGTCACTGCGGCAGAAAATTGCATTAGCTAGACCTGAAGTGTATTCGTTGTCCAAATTAATTCCTATAAGTGAACTTTTGTAGAAATTAACTTTCAGTCCTGAAATGATCTCAAACCAGCGTAGAATCCTCTTGGCATGTAAAAGAGAGGAATAATCATTTGACAGGAAGATCAGAGTGTCATCTGCATATTGCAAATGAGTTATGTGATGTCCTGGAAAAGTCTGCAAGCCTTTGAAGTAACCCGAATCCGATGCCCTGTTGAATAAAACTGTTAGCCCTTGAACTGCTATGTCAAAAAGGAAAGGAGAGAGGGGGTCCCCTTGCCGAAGACCCCTCTCCATACTGAATTCTCTGCTAGGTGAGCCGTTAATTAGGATGGCCAATTTAGATGTGGACAAACATTCAAAAATCAGATTCCTCCAATGAGAGCCGAAACCCATATAACCCATGGTAGAATTGATATGCTCCCATAAAATCGAGTCGAAGGCTTTATGAAAATCTACCTTTAGCAAAAACTCGTGGTCCTTCTTGCTACGAATAGCATGGACAACCTCGTTTACTATCATGAACCCATCTAGAATCTGACGCCCAGCAATGAAAGCAGACTGGTTTACACTTATCACATCTGACAGAACGCTTCGGAGCCTAGTGGACAATAGTTTTGCCACTATTTTATATAACCCATGAATCAAACTAATTGGTCGAAATTGGGAGAATCTGCACAGCCCCTTAGTCTTCTGGATCAAAGTTACAAAGGAAGAGCCGATCCCATTTGGAAATTTACCTGTTCTGAAAAATTCTTTGACCATAACAAATATGTCGGAGCTGATAAGATTCCATGCTTTTTTATAGAAAGAGAAGGTGAACCCGTCAGGACCGGGGGCTTTTGAACCGTCACAATCCCATATAGCTTGCTTCACTTCCTCCAATGAAGGCAATCTTTCTAACCAAACTGATCTTTCTTCTGAGATTTTAGAGAACCCCGAGCCTCCCATTTCAATTCTTTTGCATTGTGGCTTGGCAAACAGGGATGAGAAGAAGTTGACAGCACCCTCTTTGATGTCATTTTGAGAGACTAAAAATCTGCCGTTCTGTTCAATCTTGCTGATGTGGTTGCGACCATTCCTCAAACTTGCTGAAAGGTGGAAGAAACAGGTGTTTTTATCCCCCATTTTGCACCAGTTTTGGCGGGATTTCTGTCTCCAAATATCCTCAACCTTCCTGCTAACCTCCTAAAGCTCAAAGTTTAGATTCTTAAGCTTTGTTTTTTCAGTCTTAGACAGGCGCACCTCACTTATATATTTGATGGTTGTGATGGAGTTCTGAATGTCTTCAAGTTTTGAATTTTGATTACCGAAGGTGGATTTGTTCCATTGCCTCAGTTTTTTCCCCAAAGTTCCTAGTTTCTTGACCAATTTATAGTCCCCTGAAAATTCCTTGCAGCTATCAGACCATAGGATCTCAAAATCAGCTAAGAATGAAGGGTGTGACAACCAGCAGTTTATGAAACAGAAAGGCTTCCATCCCCAATCTACCTTTGGTGTCTGAAGAAGCAATTGACAGTGATCAGACATCCCCTTGGGTAGCGGCAGAGTGATAAGAATGGAAGCTGAAGGTGGAACTCTGGAGATGCAAAGGCCCTGTCGATACAGCTCATGGAACCCCCTCTAAACCAAGTTAAACGGCTACCCTGCAGTTTGAATTCAATCAGAGCACAATCGGATAGGAAATTACGGAAAGCAGCTGACCCTAAATGATTAATGTAGCCGCTGCTTCTCTCGTGAGCATGAAGAATTTCATTGAAATCACCTATCACCACCATTGGTAAATCAAAGGCAAACTTCAAAGTGGTGATGTCTTCCCACAGCTTAACACGATCTTGCACAGAAGATGCAGCATATACTCCAACTACCATGCAGTTAAAGGAAGAATTAATATGTTTGCCGCATAGGCTGATCCATTGCCCCCCAAATTCTATGGAGTTAACCTTAAAAGTAGAGCTATCCCACATCACTATGATCCCTTCTGATTTGCCTACAAACTTAATAAAAGCCCATTTAACAGTTACAACGTTCCACAAATTCCTAATGAAGGAATCGCAACAATTATCTTTTTTTGTTTCTAATAAAAAGCAGATATCAACATTACTGTTGAGCAACCTATTCCGGATGGAATATCGTTTGTTCAATATTCCCAACCCACAACTGTTCCAAGCAAAGATATTAATAGAAATAGCAAGACCAAGACTGATCAAAACTTAGCAGGGTGAGGAATTTACAATTGATTGGCTGATGTTCACTCGTCTACCTCTCTGTCAATGTTCCCCCGAACTCCCTCCTCATGCCCCATAAGATCTTGATAGATTCCCAAGCCCAGAGCCGCTGCATCATGTAACATTTCCTGAGTCTCCTTGTCTCTATCAAAACCATCAGCCTGATTATCCTTGTAGGCTGTCTGAAACCGAACATTTCCTTGCTTAATTCCTGAATTGAGGGAATCAGAAGAGACACCTTTCTCGATAGTGTTAGCTACACTACCACTGGCTTGCAACAGTTTCAGTTTCCTTGTTTTGCTTCTAGCATTCCTGTTGTTTTCCTTGACCGCTTCTGAGGAGGCCTACTGGCTGCATTGAGAGCTCAAAGGGCTTGGTAGACTAGCTTGTGCATCACTGGTCTCTGTATCCATGGATGCATGGTTAGAGGTAATATCTTCATGTTTATCAGAAGATGACTTAATAGCAGGGGATGAGCCATTGTCTTTTAGATATGTGTTTCTGTAGGAGTCAGGTACAACATCTGCTAAGCCACTGTGAGCCAAAGCATGTCTATCTTTCTTCACTTTCTTCACTTTTATGTATGTATATTTAGGGCCAATTCTTCTGATTTGTCTAAGCTTCTTCCTTTTTCTTTCCTTTAGTTCCATTTCCACTACTTCTTGGGGCTTTGCCAGGTCACGTATGAAATCAGAGTAGGAGTTCTGAAATTGATTCTGGTCTAAATTCAAGGTTCTGACTATTTTGGAGGAGGGCCTTAGAACCTGGGCTGAAGAAGTGTTAAGCCCCATTACACATGGGTTTGTCGCCTTGTTGATTAGCCTTGTTCCTTTCACCTGGCCTGTGAAGCCCTTTTTTCCAAGGCCCACTCCTGTAACTGAGTGTACTGAGACATCTGTGCTGCTATCATTGTCGGCTGCCTCTTGCATGTTTTCCTTTAATTTGTTATCGTGTGGCATTGTAGAGGGCGGCTGAGATGTATCATTGTGTAATTGCTGGTCTTTTGTCTGGAGGGTATGTGTTTCCTTTATTTCAGGAAAAAGGCAGGCGGTTTTTGAAAATGTGTCAGTATGATCCCAGTTGTTTGCTGGTCCAGTGTGCCCTTGACAAAGAATGAGAGAGAAATCGCAATCCGTAATGAGAGAGAAATCGCAATCCGTATCTGCCTTCTGTTGCTCTATTACAGTAATATCCGTTGCACAACGGTCACCGCCAGGGTCAGTGGTCTTTAAGCCCGCTGTCGTAACCTCATCTGAAGCTGCAAATTCGCTGCATGAATCTTCATCTAATGTTGGAATACTTGTTGCATCCATTGAATGTTTGACTGTAGACAGTAGGGGGCAAAAATGGTTTCATTTCCATGATTGAGATATCAAATTCGTCGCCATCTAAAACCAACAATACACGTTCATTTAGAGTCTCAAAGGGAGTTGTGCTCAGCAACACTTTTACTCCCGTGTTTTCAATCAAATCGTGTTTTCAATTTGATCTGAAATGCATCCATTCACCATATTTTTTTATAAACAAATTCTAACTGTTTTAAATTATTTAGTATCTGAGTAATTAATCAGTTCCTTGACCCAATTATAAGCTATGAATTTCTTCTTTTTTTTTGGGCGCTTTACGAAAGAAACTGAAGGGGACTTGATAACTATCCATTATTTGCAGCCACGCATTCTCTGCACTCTGAAAAATCTAAACAGATACGTACCTTAACATTGTTTTCAATCAAATCGTGTTTGCTTCCAAAGAAGTTATTTGTGATAGTAATGCATCTACACCATGCACTCTGTTCAAAGTCTTCGACCCATCTCCCACGTTCATCTTAATCATTCTCTTGTTAGTCATTATAAGAGGGATAAGATGGTTGTGGTGGTGATAGACTCTTCAGAGATGACCAATTAACTTTGGCAATCGCAGTGGAATACTGGAGCTGGTTATCTAGCAAATTACATCGAAATTAATGAAACAAGACGAAGACTTAGACTTCGAATGAAATTGACAGTACTGCTAGATGGACTTTGGAGACGGAGACCATGTGCACTACTTTAGAGTTGAAGATTTATTCTGTTATTGCTTTTCTAGTTTATTATTTTCCTAGTTGGAGTTGGAGATTATATGTTTGGATTAGTATTTAAGGAAAGATGAAAATAATAAAAAAAATAATTATTCTTGGCCATCTGATAAATTTGAGTTGAGTTTTTCTTGGAGTAATTCCAATAACATAGAGAGATTCTGTGCTTTTTCCCAGCCCTTGGTTTCAGTGTGAGGTTGATCCAAGGAATTGGCAACAACCTCTGAAGGTGCCAAGGTTATTTATCCACAAACCTGAGAAAGTAAGTGTTTTTTTTTTCTTATTAAAAAAAAACTTTCATACAATCAATGTGGCCTTCACTTTCTTGAATTTTTAAGTTCGTCATTTTAGCTTCTCTCTGTTTAATAATCCACATGTGGGTTTTATTACTGCAATAGCTATTTAACTCTCGCTGCGTCATGTTCATATATTATGTTTTAAAAAAAATATTATGAAATTTTTTTATATATATTTTTGTAGCTAAAAAAATTATAAATTTAAATTAAAAAGCTTATGTATATAAGTAATCAAATAAATTGAAAACTATATGTGTTAATAAGTAAATAAATAAGTTATTAATAATAACTAAAAATAAAATTGAAAAAATCAAGAGATAGATGTAGATCAAGATATTTAATCTCACAAGATAAAATATTTATCTTATTGTGTTTGCTTAATCTAATTTATTCAAATATTTTTTTTATTTAATCAAACTATAATAGAAATAGACACACATTAAATTGATTGAATAAAATGAAATGAAAAACATTATGCGTATCTATATATATTAGAAATATTATCTAAAAAATATATTTTTATTTTACAAAGTTCATCTATATAAAAGATAAAAAAAAAAATTATAAACCTACATGCTTGGACTTGTTATTTATTTATTTTATATTTAAAAGGTATGTCCGCCCCTATTTATCTTGAAAAACAATATGTAGGTGACGGCAAACGACATGGCAAATACGTGTCGTTTGCAAACCTAAATTCTAGCCATTATTATGGGCTGAAAAATATGGCAACATCTTTTTTGTCTTAAAAAAACTTAATTTTCAAAACATTTCAACCTCAAAACACCTCATTAACACTTTTAGAACACCAACAAACAATTTCATCAACTCAAAATATTCAAAAAAAAATTCAAAAAACATAAAATCAAACTGGGTTAGATTTATCTTTTTTGGAATGGATATCTTTTCTCAAGCAACATTATGGGTCTAAACAATCAATATCAAGCCTCTCTCATCTCATGTAACATGTAGACAACAAAAAAAATTCATTTCTTGCTTGATCAAAAGAGTTATTACAATGTTTTGTATATAAAAAAAGAAAATTATAATAATAATGAATAAAAAATAAAAAAATTATTTCCTTTAAATAAAAAATAAAATTATTAAACTGGATAAAAAATAAAAATAACAAATAAAATATTTATTTAAAAAAAAGCTCATGCATAAATGACTTGTTAAGAAAAGGAAATCCATACAATATTAATTATTCCAAGAATTTTAAAAATGAAAACCTTTAAATCATTAAAAAGAAAAAAGTTATAAAAATACTTTTGATAAAAGTATGATGATGATGATGATAATAATAATGATGATAATGATATTTAAAACCTTTGACTCATTTAAATTTTTGTTACTATTCCCATTTAATTTTTGGACAACTTTTAAAAATATTTTCAATAAAAAGGGAAAATAGTTTTGATAAACATGAAAGCCTATTA
>Ga0325411_1005857_pt1 | contig 13562 bp, 9 predicted proteins | sample PopdelMetagenome_13_FD_206181 | JGI IMG/M metagenome (GOLD analysis project Ga0325411, IMG submission 206181) | Populus deltoides microbial communities from Bellville, Georgia, United States - Xylem-PdIQD-R4 | ecosystem: Host-associated > Plants > Phyllosphere > Stem > Wood/Secondary xylem... | reverse complement strand
GAGCTATTGTAACTTGCTTCTTGCTTTTCCAAGACACCAATGAGTTTCCAAGGAAGATATAATAATCAGTCGTTGATCGACATGTGATAGGGCAATGAGCCCAATTTGTGTCACAGTAACCAATTAAATGTAATTCACTTTAGGAAGTAAACATCAAACCTTGCCCAGGAGCTCCTTTGAGGTATCAAAAAAGCCGATATGCTGCATCAAAATGATGTCGTTGTGAATCTTGCATGAACTGACTCAATGTGTTGACAATATATGTTATTTATGGTCTTATGATGGTCAAATAGATCAATTTTCCAACTAAACGTCTATACCTCACAAGTTCGTGAAGTGAATTGTTACCTGCAAGTGTTGGTACCAAATCTACCTCAATTGGAACCTTTATGGGTTTAGCACCAAGTAATCCAGTCTCCTCCAATATGTCCAGTATATATTTTTGTTGGCAAATTATGATTCCAACTTTTGAACGTGTGACCTCGACTCCAAGAACATACTTTAGAGGTCTGAAATCTTTAATTTGAAATTGACTGCTAAAGAAAGCCTTTAGATTCTTAATTTCTACCTCATTATTATCTGTAATCACCATGTCATCAACATATAACAATACTTATGAGTGAAGTGCCTTAGACTTGAGTGAATAAAGAGTAATCTGTCTTAGATTAGCAAAAACTGATGGTATGTATTGCTGAAGAGAACTCTCAAAATTAACTTCTGGACATCTATTTAAGACATATGAAGATTTATGGAGTCAACACACGATATTCTCCCCTTGTCGACGACAACCCAGGGGAGGCAACATATAAACTTCCTCTTGAAGTTTTCCATAAAGAAAAACATTTTGGATTTCCATTTGATATAAGGGTCAATTGTGGATAGCAACCACAATCAATAAGCAATGCACAGTAATAAGTTTGGCCACCGGTGCGAAGATCTCTTTGTAGTCGATACCTTCATGTTGCGGTGAAAACTTTGGTAATGAGACATGTTTTGTAGCATTCAAAAGTGCCATCGAATCTGTACTTAAGTTTAAAAACCCATGTGTAATCGATAGGTCATTATCTAGGAGGAAGAGGAACAAAACTCCAGGTTTTATTTTCTGCTAGGACCATGATTTTGGCCTATATCGCTGCAATCCAGTAGGAATTTTGACAGGCATGCTCATAGATAGTAGGCTCCATAAAAAAAAAAAGAGATATGAGAAATAAAACGTTGATATCCAAAAGATAAGCAGGAATAAAAAAACATACTAATATAGTGGATGGCATGTACTGAATATGGCCCGCGAAAGGACCTTCATAGGCATGAGTAAGGTGGAGTGATAAGCCACATAATCTTTAAAATGAGTAGGTGGTTTGGTGCAACAAGTAGAGTGACGGGGTAGGGATTGATGAGAAATGGGTGGTGCAGATGGTTGAGGAAGAGAGGTGTTAGAAATGACAGGTTCAGGCGGTGTGTTGGTGATGACAGGTGCGATGGGAAGGCTCGAAAGTAGGAGAAATGGGGACCATTGTGTGTGGTGAATCAAGCACCGTTTGATGTGGACTAAGATTGGAGTTGATGTGGTCATGAAAGTTGGAGTCGCGTGTTGGATAAATAATATGCATGTCAGTTTGGTCTATAGTTGGTGAGGAAGTGTAAGGAAAGATATGCTCATGAAAGATGACATCACATAAGGTAAAAAAATTTATGTGTGGCTATATCATATAACTTATAACCTTTCTGGCCAAAAGGATAACCAAATAAAACATAATGATGAGCATGGACATCAAACTTATTGGTGGGTGTGGGGTTGGTGACATAACTAAGGCATCCAAAAACACATAAGTGCGTATAAGTTGGTGTTGTGTCGTGTAAAAGTTTGTATGAAGATTTATGAGAGAGCAAGGGTGTAAGTAGACGATTAATGAGATAACATGCAGTTTTGATACTTTCCCCTTAAAATTTTAAAGGTAAGTTGGCCTAAAACCTGAAAGCACGATCAATATTTAAAAGGTACCTATGTTTACGTTCAACCACCTTGTTTTGTTGTGGTGTGTAAGGACAAGAATGTAGGAAGGAGGTTCCACATTAGTCTAAGTAAGGACGCATGGAAAGAAATTCACTACCATTATCCGCACGAAGAGTTCTAATATAACATTGAAATTGCGTTTCAACCCAAGAGAAAAAGGATTTCAAAATTATTTGTGTGTCGAATTTGAAATTCATAAAATGCACCCAAGTAAAACGAGTGAAATCATCCATAATTGTAAGAAAATATAGTGCCCCATAATGTATTTGGTTCCTATGAGGTCCCCAAATATCACAATGGATTAAGTCAAATGGTGTGGAAGTTTTAATTTCACTATGATGAAAGGGTAAGCGAGTTTGTTTTATCAAAGAGCAAATGTCACAAATGTGTTTGGAATCAAACATTATTTCAACATTATTCTTGGCTAATGAAAGTAAAAAAATACAGATGATGGGTGTCTAAGGTGTCGATGTCATAAGCTAGTGGTATGATGGATGCGGTTGGTGAGGTGAGGGTTTTGTCTTGGTGTAAGATAATAGAGCCTATCAAAATGTTTTCTTAGGTCAATCACCCTCCTCTTATCCATGAAAATCTTAATAAAATGTCAACATACAACGCAAAGCTCTTGTCAATTTACTAACAGACAACAAATTAACACAAAACTTTGGTACATAAAAAACTTTATCAAGAGATAGATCATGTGGCAGTTTTATAGAGCTAATATTTTTTATTTCTGTTTGCCCCCATTTGGTAAACCAACGGAGTTATACTAAGCATCAATGATATTGTGTGTTGGTGGTTAATGTGATATATGGTTAGTTGCTTTGCTCTCAACAATCCAATATAGAGTCGAGTGTGGATTTGTTTATGTTATATTGTATTTAAGCAAGAAGATACTTGTTGCATTTGCAAGTGGTTATATATTACCATTGTAGAGTATGACAATGATATGATTATTCTTCTTGGTAGTGAACATAGAACAGTCAGAAGCATGAGGCTTGATGGTTGTAGCAAAGTTGATAGCCTCAACATTGTTAACTACCGATCTCTTATTCTTGGGCTTCATGTTCTTGCCATGCCATTTGTGTGCTTCTGGAAACCCAATAATGTAGTAGCAATGGTCCACCAAGTGTCCATCTCCATCATAGTATGTACATTTAAGTGACTTACATGAAGATATGTTAGAGGGCTGCTTGTTGAATGACATGAGCATTGGGGTTTGCTGCACATGTGTTGTGTGAGAGTTTGTCCCCATATCTCGATGACTAGCCACATCCATCTGCCTTTTATGTTGGAGAATATGAACTCATCGTGTGTCAAGGAACAGACTCATCATCAGAATCGAGCTTCGTATAGTCGGGTATGAGTTGTTCAATCCCATCAAAAATTGCATAATTCTTTCGTTTTCTTCCTATTCAGCTAGTCCTCTCAAGCCTACATAAGTGCAAGTAAGTGGGTTATGGAAAAATGCTAACTTGAGCCATAGGGCTTTCATTTTGGTGTAGTAGGAAGAAACCGAGAGCTACCCTTGATGATTTTCGACAATTTCTTATCGAATCTGGTAGATCCTTGAGTCACTGCTATGTGAAAATATGTCATTGATATCATTCCAAATTATAGCAGCAAATTCAGTGTACATGATGTTGCTAGCAATGTTTAAGTGGAATGAGTTCACAATCCACAGTGTTACCATATCGTTGCATCTTTTCCAAGCTGTATATTTTACGTCCAGGAGTGATGAAGTTGTAATGGTTCCATCAATGAACCCAATCTTGTTCTTTGCATTGAGACCCATGCATATGGCATAACTCCATTGCCCATAATTGTTCCCATCAAGTGATTTGAAAGCTATGATAAGTCTAGTATGATCCGAGTGGTGTATGGCAAATGGAAATGAGAATTCCATGGAATTCTTATTTGGTTTCATGTTTTTGGTTGGTTTTATCAGGGTGTTTGTGAGAGATTTGTGGTGGTTATGGGAGGACTACAATGGTTATGGTGGTGGAAGTGTGATAAAGTCACCAAGATCGGTACTTTGATATCAACTTGAATTGAAAATTTAGATATTGTATTATATTGAATATTGGTACATAAATAAGAATTTATACAGAACCTATGTGCTATTCTAAGTAAACAAATCTTAAAATTAAACTAATTACATTTACATCCCATAATCACTATATTCCAAGAGTTGGCAATTTTAGAAGCTATAATCACTCTTAATCAAATTGTGTAATTACTTTTCCTTTAACAGAAAGCACTTTAATAACTGAATCTCCTACTTGAGTTCCATATCACTTGAGCTTTATAAATTTCATCATAAGATTGGGTCTTGTCCAGATCTACAAATGACAATGTTTATCTAAAAAGATGAACTAGTGATCATTTTAGTCATCCTACTTCTTGATGGTTTCAATTTTGCTTTTGCTTTTATTTGTGTTTGATTTTTGTTAGTAGAGAGGTAGAGAAGAAAATTAAAATTTGTGAAATCATCGATTGATTTGTTGTTTGGGTAATTATGTGATATTATTTTAAAAAATATTTTGTGATTTTATCTAATTTTAAATTTTAGATTAATCAGGTATGTGAAATTATGGAGTACAAGTGTTTATAATACGAATATTAAAAAGCTCAAAGTAATTTTCTTTTTATTTTAATACCTTCAAGATTTTATATAAAATCTGTGAAATGATATATTAATTTTTTGTTTAGGGTGATATTATATAAGAGAGTATTTTTTTCATCTTTATTTGATATTAAATTTAAGATTAACTAGATATTTAAGTTGTAATTTATAAAACAACACAAGGAAAGTATTATAAAGTACAAACCTTAGAGTCTCTAGAGTAATTTTATTTTTAATTTAATATCTTGTAGCAATTTTATATATGAGTGGAGGAGAAGGGCAATTAGCAAAAATTAGATGCCTTGAATTAAAGAAGTAAGGTGTCAAACATTTACCTGGTACTTTGATCACGCGAGCTCCTTGTACGAAAGTTCTAGCTACAAATGAATCTCCTCATCAACGATAGGTATCCTTTCATTATACTAGCAAACTCATTCCATGAATTTATAACCATGCAAACAATATCATCTATATTCAATATTCTATAATTCCTTACACTCCAATTTCAAACTTTAACACAATCAATCAACTTGACATGTAATTTCTTTAACTTGCATGCTTAATTTAACTAAATCACATTTGTAATTACTATCATACATCAAACATTTAAGACAATGCCATTATAATCAATTAACCATGGATATCTTTTTAAATCTTCCTAAATTCATTAAATTAGAAATTTGACTAATTTTAGCAAAACTCATAATTTGTCATATCTACTCCTAATTTATTACTTCAACAAATTAGTTTTCAATGGAAAAAAAATATAATACACAAACCATCTCAACAATTGATCAGTAAAATGAAAAAAAAAGTCTCTAATTTCCATAAATGACCAAGCACTTATAAATCATGAAACCTTATGTCCTCCTTTTATTTTTTGCTTCATTTCATCAGTTTCCTTTATTGTTAACACAATTTAACCCTTATCTCTATCTTGTTAAATCTATATTTTCACATTAATGTCCTAAAGTTCATTTCTTATACTTTCCACAATGTAAACCCCAACATGAAAATCACACATCATACTAAAAATCCCATTCAATCCCCATCCACACATAAATTATTGAAACAATACAATTTAACCAATTTATCAAGGTTATCTTTCTGATTTTCTTTCAAAATTCTTTAACTAACCATCTGACCACTTTTGCTGACACCCTTAAATTTGTCATACCTCTCTTACTTCTTTTTTTCAAGTGCATTTATTCAATACCCAATCCTACTGAAACACTACATACACAATCAAATCTTAACCATCATTTATACCTTTTAAATAACAAAAATCTTAACTTCCATACATGTCACTCATTTCTTCAACCACAATTCTATTGGCATTTAGATAGTAGGAGTAATTATTTTCGGTTCAGTTCAGTTTTCAATCACAATTTCATCCCACAATATTTAATTTTCATAAACATCAACAAACCCTAAGAATCTAAAAATTGGGGTTTTCTTTACCTTTTCAATAAAACTCAATTAAATAAAGTAAAATAATATATTTTATCAACAATCAAACTCACTTAATGAGTTAGAAAGCAAATTCTCTCACAAATCTACCTTTTCCTTCAAATCCCTAACAATAAAATTTCCATCTTAATTTATTATTTTTTAATTGGACATTTCCCTAACGCTATTTTGTAATTTTAAGCCAGAAGTTTACACTTTTCATCAAAAAAAGAATATTTACATCGAATTTAGCTTTTTTTTATTAACAAAATTTGGGCAACTAACCTCTTTCTCTCTCCTCTATTAATTTTTGATGATTCTCTCTCCTATCTCAAACTTAGGGAATAAGACTGTGAACTAAATGAAGTTTTAAATTAAAATGCAAAAATTGAAACTAAAAGGACCACAAAGAAATTTTTTGGCCAAATATTTTATAATGGCACCCTAGGAACATTGTTTGAAAAAAAAAGCTTTTATTTTTTCCTAACTCTCAATTTTGGTCCTTGTATTTTTATTTTTTCACAAGCAATAAAAGTGTTTTTTTTTTCAAAATCAAGAATCAACCCTATATTAAAAAAGTTTTTTGACGCCACAATCAATTTTGTATAAAACAAATTGAAACAAATTATTAAATTAAAATCTCAATCGACGTAATATTGAAAGATGACTAAAGTAAAAAAAAACATAAAAGACAAAAAAAATAAAAAAAACTATTAAAATCCATAATATTACCTCTTATATTAAATAGTGCATAACATAAAAAAACTAACACATCTATTAGTTTTTTGTTTTAATTTAATACGAGGATATTAGGTGAAGCATGAAGCCAAATAATTTATAAAATAATGTGTGATCTGTAACAAATAAATTTTAATAACTTATAATTATTCAAATCTTTGAATATCTAAAATGTTTATAAGCTCCGTCCATAAGTTAATATTACATTAACAAAAGCTATAAGTAATTAATTTTTTAATATACATTAAGATATAATTATTATAAATTGAAATAATAAAATGTTTTTTTTTTCTAAAATATATCATTAAACTTGTTTTAGAGGATAACATAATTTTTTTTTACATGTATTTATTATTTTCAAGTTAAATATATTAACAAATAAGGTACTTGTATTATTTTAAAATATATTAAAATAATTAAATTATTTTTAAAAATAAAATTTTTTTAACGAATATAATTATTATTTTTTTATCTTTTCAAGTTGATTTTTTTGTATTATAATTATTTTAATAAGATAATATAAAATATTATTTAAAAAAATAATTAACACTTGGGTTATGGTTATGTCATTAGAATGACTCGTGAGCATAGTTTTAAGATCTGGCTCAGTTCAAGGTCCGAGTTTCAAGTTTTAACCGGGTTATTAAGTCGAACGGATCAGTTTTTTTAAATCAAAACGACCTCGTTTTAGTTAAAAAAAACAAAAATTAACGGATTTGCAACCGAATCTTAACTGGTCAACCGAGTCGCCTGGTTAACCCGCCGGGTCAGCCAAATTTTATCTTCTCCTGTTTTTTCTTCAACCCGGTCCGGTTCTAGTTCCGGATTGGCTGCTTCCTGAGTTGACCGGCCGGGCCGGGCCGGGCTGGATTTCATAAGTATGCTCGTAGGGAAGATGCAGCCGCCAAACGGTGGCTTCCAAGGAGGTGTTCGAATTGTCACTACGGTACCTCCATCCCTGGGCGAGCTGGGACTAATATTATCAAAGCTAGAGAATGATAAGGACAAGGAGATATTTGGGTTGGTTTCCAAGAGATGGCTAAGGTTGCAGAGTATAGAAAGGAAGAAACTTGCTGCTAGAGCTGGACCTCACATGCTTCAAAAGATGGCTGCTAGGTTTTCTAGATTGATCGAATTGGACTTTGTCTCATTCTATTTCAAGGTCTTTTTATCCTGGTGCTACTGATTCTGATTGCTGTTATTGCTGGTTTTAGATGCTTAAAAGTCCTTCGTTTGCAGCATTGTAAAGGTAAAAGCAATTTTTTTTTTGTTTTTTACAATTGGATATAAAAAGGGTTTGTTTATTTCGATGCCATGGAGTCGTGGAGAAACTATGGTGCTTTTGTGGGTTTTTATGTATGAAAATTTGGTTATGATGAAAAGAGGGTTTTGTGTTACTGAATTGAACTGCAGAACTGTGAGGGTAAAGTCAATTGTTTGGGTAATTTTTGAGATATAATTAAAGGGGTTTAGGTGGTTATATATTATTATGTTTGATGGAAAATATCATATTGTGAGAAACTTTGAAGTTATTCTTTTGGTATGATTGAAAATTCTTTAGATTGTTTGAAGATGCTTAATATGCACATTGCAATGATGATTTAGATTCCCATGATCGGTTTACTGCCCAAATTGTGAGATAGAGACTAAATTTTGCCAAATCTGGAGCTGTTGACTTTGCCTTTTCTCTTGATAGCCTGCATTGTTTTGACTTTCATGTATTGGATGTAACAGTTAGAGATTGAGTTTACAATATGGAAAGCTGAAAAATCAGTTAATCTTATGTTTGCTGAGTTTTTGTAATGTTTTGTTTGTGAAATCTTGCAAGGCATTGACTAGTACTGGGAATATAAAAGTTCCCATTTGGTGGCAGTCTCACTCATATGGTGTTATTCTGCCCTTTGCTGCATCTTCAGTATGCTGTAATACTAATTGCAGTGTTAAGCGTACCATTTAGCCTTGGATTATCTTTCCAATAAGTATCTCACAATAGCTTCTTTCTAGCCATGCATGCTCATTCTGCATACTGCCTAAGCTGTTTAATCATTGTGATACAGGTATTTCAGATAAGGGGATGATGTCAATTGGAGGTGGTCTTTCATCTCTGCAGTCCTTGAATGCATCATATTGCAAAAAGCTAACAGACAAGGGATTGTCAGCTGTTGCTGAGGGCTGTCAAGATCTGCAAATAGTTATTGATCCTGCATCTTGATGGATGCAAATTTGTTACCGATAAAGTACTAAAAGCTCTTTCTAAGAACTGTCCAAATCTACAAGAGTTGGGCCTGCAAGGTTGCACCAGTGTGACTGACTGTGGACTTGCAGTTCTTGTGAGTGGATGCCGGTGGATCCACTTCTTAGATATCAATAAATGCAGTAATGTGGGGGACAGTGGGATTTCCAATGTTTCAGAGGCATGTTCATCTTCCCTGAAGACACTAAAGTTGTTGGATTGCTTTAGAGTTGGGGATTAGTCTATTTTATCTTTGGCCAGGTTTTGTAAAAATCTGGAAACCTTTATCATTGGTGGTTGCCGAGACATCTCTGATGAGTTTATAAAATCCTTGGCCACTTTGGAAGCCGTTTGAAGAACTTGCAAATGGACTGGTGTTGAAATGTCTTGAACTCTTCATTAAGCTGTGTCCTTACTGAGTGCAGAAACCTGGAGGCTCCTGATATTGGGTGCTGTGAGGAGGTTACAGATGCTGCCTTTCATGGGCTAGGGACTATGGGAACCAAAATGAGGCTGAAGGTTTTGAAGATCAGTAACTGTCCAAAGATCACAGTGACTGGGATAGGCATGGTTTTGGATAAATGAAACTCTTCGGAATACCTTGATGTAAGGTCCTGTCCATACATTACCAATTCAGGTTGTGATGAAGCTGGATTGCAGTTCCCTGATTGCTGTAAAGTGAATTACATGGGAAGTCTAAATGAGCCAGATGTTCTACTATGGGATCCTCGATTTCAACAGTTTGGAATTCTGTGGATATTCATTCCGAGATAACTCCTATATAATGAATGCTCTCCTACACAGTTTAGTTAGGATACAAGAATGAAGACCCTCATACGATCTTCGCCAGAATGATTGTGTATATCATGCATGCACACTGTTTCTTCGATTGTTAGTGTGTCCTTATCCTCTTGTTTTCTCCTTCCCTTCTTCTGGCTGTCTAAGATGGCTGTTGTATGATGTTTCCTACTCTCCAGAATTATGGATTCTGATATGATTATACGATTCTGTATTTGTCGATCCCACAATCCTTTCTATCCTGATGCTAAATATTGGAGATCTCTTTGCTTTTGAAATGACTGCAACTATGAAGTTCCGCGTGTGTTGTGTGGGAATTTCCACGGAATCTTTTTTCGTTTTTCATTTGTTTTCCTTTGCTTTTAAGATGAACTGAACTGAAGGTTGAGGGTTTGGAAGTTTAAATAAGTTTGTCATGATATAAAACTCAAGCTTGGGTGGACTCGGTGGAAGTGACTGAATCAGTTGGTTTGTTTAGTTTAAATTAATAGTTGATAACAGTCATGGTCATACCTTAAATTATCTCGTGTTGGGAAAATCAAATAATGTTTGTCAACAAAATGATTTTTGAGGCAATGCTGTGTATCATGGGCGTTGCCTAGCTGCTTATGCAAGATCCCATCTGATTTATTTCCTGGAATGTCCGCTTCCACTTTCTTGGATCTTCTTTTAGTAGCTTCCGTAGTTTGCAGATTTATAGTGATTTGCAGCCATGATGGAATGTGTGGGTCCTAATGTTGGAGTTTGTAAGAGATTCCAATGCCAGTAGTGTTTATGCCTGCCATGTGAAAAAAATTAAAAGGTGTCATGGTCTGCTCTTGATCGTGGAAACGACCATAAAAGAAATCGGAACCATTTTGTCCTTTGGCTCACGTGGTAGTACCAACTTAACCTCAAGATTAAGGTTTCATTTAGGACTACAGTGTACTCAACCTGCTTTTGCATGCCCCCGAAGGTGGGTTTAGGTGGATAAGGTGCTCGTTCATCCGCGACGAGGTCTTGGGTTCGAGTCATTTTCACCGGTCTTTGATGAGGTGGTATATCTACGTCCCACAGCCTTGCTCGCGGAGGTACCCTTAGCTTCGGCCCGACATGGGTGCGGTGAGATCTCTCCAGATGTGTGTGGGGTTCTGTGCGCAATGTTCCCTGCCGGGTATAGGGTCAACCCATCTTCATACCCATTTTTATTACCACAAAAAAAAAAAACCCTGCTTTTTCATTGCCTTGCATACTTTACCAGACAGGTACTTCGTGGATCTAGGACTAATTAATGGCTTGAGAAACCACTTCCAGCGAAGTTGCTTAATCCTGCTGGAATGTCATCTTAGGACTAGGAGGACTTGTCCAATGATCCACAGTTAAGGCCTAAGGGCATTATAGCCCTTCAAATATATTTCCCTTCAAATATATTTCTTATGAAATCAATAGCCATAAATATTGCAACTTGAGGATCCAAGGGACCACTTAGTGAGGTCTTCGATGGGGTGACACACACACTCTTAACCAGTTCTTCTGAACTTGTCAAACAGCTTAGGAGTAGATGCAATCTTAACTCTTGCTCTGGTCCAAAACAGTTTTTTTTCCATATCAAGCCGCGTCACCTAAGTAACCCAGCTGCCAAAAGTTGTCACTGGAATTTAATTTCAACCTCAGATAACAGGATAAGCTCACTGAAGATGTCACTAAACTTGATTGTTTGGTAAAGGATCTTCCTTCCATGTAATGCTCTACCAGTGAATCCACAAAAAGGAAAAAAGAAGAAGCTTGCACCAGTCAAGTATCAACTGATGTACAGAGTTGCAGGGCTAAGCTGATGATGCTTATTACACATCAGAGAGCATTAAGTGTGACTAATCACCATAAGTGTGACTAATCACCATAAGAGGACTTGCTTGGTAGACGTGTTGTCATTTGGCCAATGACCATGTGCAATGTTTAAAGCCCAGAAAGTTGGAAAATTCAATAACCATTAATTCTCATATTTATAGGAGCTTTCTAGCTACAGGTACTTTGATCAACTGATGATGTTGACCCCTCTTCATGTCATTAATTTACATTTGATGAAAGAAAAGAGGGAAAAACTTATGTTTACATCAGAGTTGAATGACTTGTATTCATCTGAGCTTGAGTTACTGCCTGCTGAAGAGACTTGAAAGCTTTCTGGTAGCTGAAGAAACCCATAAACCAGAAATCAAAATCATCTACAGTAACTATTTCTATGTACTTCTCTGATGGCTTCTTCGCATTCTCACTCTGGTTGGCTGTCTTTATCTTTCTTAATGGGACAACTACCTGCATAGATTGATATTATTTAGAGATCAGAGATGCCAGAGAGGGAGGGGAAGGAGAGAGAGACGTCATGTTATTTTGTTTGTTACCTTATAATGAATTCTGACCAATTTTCCTTCTGGAGAAGACAACTTAATTGATCTCTCACTGCAGAAGGCAAGCTTTTCAGTAGAGATAAAGAGGAGGCCTGCAATAGGACCAGCTGTGGTTGACAAATAACATTGACAAACTCTCAACAATCTTTCTCCTTCACTAACACTAAATAACAGCCTAAAAACTTTCTTCACCCCTCCTACTTGAAGGATCCTAGCCCCCAAGCTCAGCTTCCCTACAAGAGTTTCAGTGATCTTGGTCCCCAGCCTCACTGCAGTTACAAAAATTGAGATGAATTTAGCATCCTTCCAGCGTTGATTGAGAAGAAATTTGACGTTTCTTAATCACAAATCAAAATTTGAATAACTTACTATGCTCTCGGATTCCATGAGCAAATTTGTCAGCTTTTTTCCCTAGCTTGTTCATCCGTTTAAGCATCGAATCTATTTTATCTGCAAATTAGACTAGCTGGTTAGTAAAACAACCTTATGTCATTTATGGTTGAGAAAGAGAGGAAAGGAGGAAAAGAATGATATACTTTGCTTGCATGCGAGAGCTTTATTTGCAGGACTTGGAATATAGCGCTGCTCAGCATTTTCAAGTAACAGTCTCGGCATCTTCTCAACTGCATACGATGCTGTTCTGATTGGAATTCCAATAACTTGTTTCTGTGAAGTCTTCATAATTTATGCGCAGGGAAGATTTGATAACTTCTGGACTTAATGACTCGAACTGTCTTTTCGGTGCAGCTGCAAACTTCTTCAGAGTGCAGACTAGTACTGTATTTCGCTGTGAGATATGTAGAGGATGCTTAGATTGATCAAATCTAGCATTCCGCAAGTGTATATAAAGAGGTGTCAATAGTTGGTGAACCTTCTAACTTTTTGGTTGCATGACTCACCTATGGCTCATGATCGACAAGGACTATGGCATACAAATGGGGTCATATATATATATATATATATATATATATATATTAAGGGAAGATGGAGAAATGATGGCATGTTCGATTGCTTTAAGAAAAGATATCGTGGGGTCCTCATTTTGATTTTCTATTGAGTAACTACAACAATATATTTTTGACTGTCAAATTTTAAATTTCCTGAAATCCATTTTTCAAGTATGCTAGCTAGCTGATCATGGATCAAGGCGTTTTCTTGTACAATAAACTGGGAATGGGATCATTCTGTTACAGTATCATTAAAAATGACAGAACTATTCACAGAACATGTAAATTAAATTCATGACTAAACTGGTTTCAGGGAGGTGAAAGGTCTCTTCCTGTTTTGCTTAAATAGTTTGCTTCCACAGAATATATTCCT
>Ga0325411_1005855_pt1 | contig 13563 bp, 13 predicted proteins | sample PopdelMetagenome_13_FD_206181 | JGI IMG/M metagenome (GOLD analysis project Ga0325411, IMG submission 206181) | Populus deltoides microbial communities from Bellville, Georgia, United States - Xylem-PdIQD-R4 | ecosystem: Host-associated > Plants > Phyllosphere > Stem > Wood/Secondary xylem... | reverse complement strand
CATCGGGCTGATATCAACTCAGCCGGCTGTTTTTATATATATTCAACTTCGAAAAACAATATTCAAGTTATTGTGATTTTATTTTTTTAGAACATGGTTGTAAATATAATTTTTATTCAAATATAACTGTAAGCCTGTAACATTTAAATATATATATTTTTTTAAAAAAATACATGTCCACAGTGTATCAATTTTTTTTAAAAAATAATTATTTTTTATATTTTCAAATATCAAAAATATTAATTTTTTTAAAAAAATATTACAAGTTATATTTCTAAACACTCAAGCACACATCGAGAGACGTTGCGAGATCACACAACAAAGGACCCTCCGAAAAGAGAGAGAGTATCAACACTTTGAATTAAACCATGAAATTTCATGTCATGAGGATAGAATCTTTAAACATGCTAAAGATTATTTCACAGATAAGAAGAGAGTATCATTTTGCCTCTACGACCTACAAACTCCTCTCTTTCAATCACTTCTACGAATTGGGAAATGTAGAAAATCCACGACCCTATATATGAACCACCAAAGATTTGTACACTGTCTCCTACTTCAAAACTCTGCCCTGTTTTTTGCACAGTGGTTGTCAATGGGAGCATCATTTACAGGTCACCAGCAAGTAATTAACGACATGCATGAGAATACGGATGCTTGCAATCTCAGCGCCGGTAACGCCAGCTGAGCTCCTTAGATGGTTCAAAATCTCACATACTTGCTCGACAGTAGGCCGTGCATAGTAAGCAATCATTTGGTCTGTTGGCTGTATGGCAGCCGCCACCGTTGTCATCCACTCAAGCTTCCGAGGAGTCTCTTTGCTTATATCACAGGCTAGCTGCTGTAGAAGAGAGAGTAATACTCTTTGGCTTAGTGGAGGAGGAGACATAGCCATGATACCCTGCAGATCAACCTGGAAAAAATAGGAGAGCAAAATTAAAATGACCGCCTCTTCTCAAGTCCATTTCAAAGTTGAGATAAGAACCACAATCCCAGCAGACTAGCATGAGACAAGAAACGCATAAAGGAATAGCGGGAAAAAAAAATGCAACAGCACCTCTGAGAACAAGAACAATAACTAGACATCTTCCATTTCATATTTTTCAAATTGAAAACATGACATGAAATAAAACTTGACATTTGCGAAGCAAAATTCTTCTTAACCAGAAGCAGTGACTACCAGAAGCAAACAACAAGTTTCATCCCATCACATCCAGCCAGAAGTACCAGGAATACAACGAGATAATACCTGACAACACAGCCACGATACCATGGCCACATCACTTCTTTGTAGCACAATAGTGAATGCCGCCTCATAATTTTGTTCAGATATTAATCGTTTTAGCTCTTTTGTAGGATCCAAAGGTGTTTCAACCTGAATCATCAACAGGGAAGGCTTAGAATTACCTCCGCGATAACAAATGATATTTGACAGTCATGAGCAGCTGAAATAGTTCAGATCATAAAACATAACAAACCTTCTCATGGAAGCTAGCCAAAGGTCCATTGCTAGGTTGTGTAGCCAACGAATTTGTTGCACCTGAGTTTGCTGCAATAGCTAACAGCTGTCTTTGACTATCAGCCAACTCTGTACTCAAGGTTTTTGTCAATGATGATGCTGAGTTGATGGAATCCTGCATTTAGTGAGCACACACATACAAAAAGGAAAAAAATAATTCAGGCAAATATGGGGGAAAAAAAGACAAAAGGACCACTGCAGCACATCCATTTGCTTCGACTTGCAATACTAAAAGCACAATAGCAACACAAACTAAACAGCCACTTCCTTCATGGCAGTTACGGTCAAGATTCTGTGATACACCCTTACTCCTTAAATACCTATAGTAAGACCTCAATGACCAAAAAGCACATCATAGCCTCAAGTCATATGTAATCTCCCTTTGCTAAGTTCATGATCCCCAAGAAGAACCTATATTTGGCTAATATATCTGAATGACAGATGTACAGAGTAAAACAATTTGGCAAGCTGCTTGAAAAATTGGATATTGTTAGGATGAAAATATGATTATTCAGTACATACAAATTCAAAATAAACAGACAACTCTTGTTCAGGATCCATCCGAAAAAACCCCAACATTTCAGTTTTCAATAAATTAATGAAGGCTTCTTTATAATGAATTCATAACACGGCACAAGAAAACACACCCTTAAAGTGAGTGCCAATGAAGAATGTGCAGATTCAAAATGCTGCTGGGTTGCAGCTGTATGCTCGACCATCCCTTTCCGAAAGGCAGCATCTACTTGACCAAACATAGCTTTGCATGACATCTCAAAGGCAGGGATTACTGACGCTTCCAGACCAGCCTTCAAGGAATCCTGCGTGAAAAGTTACATTATCAACAATGTCTGACAGACACTCCCTAGATTCATACCAAAAGTTATACGATGATGTAATGATCCTCAGGAAAATAATATCGGGCATGCATCTTCAATAGAAAACCATTAACCAGCCTAGGACCCACCAGGTCTATGTAGTATTTTGCAAAAACAGATAGCCCTACCCTTCAGCATTTGTGTGTGAAGTGGCTACACTTGCAGCTTGAGCTGGCAACATCTCGGTATCAAGCCCAAGACTTTTACCATTGATTCAGAGGCCCACTGATGTTTAATTATTCAAAACAATTATGATAAGCTAACTTCTTCATACCTGGAGAGCTTGCTTGCCAGAAGTTTGAAACTGAGTTTGGATTTGCCTAGCAACAGTAGCCTCAAGTTTTGAGTTAACTGATTTCTCCAGTTGATTCACTGCCTTGTCACCAACTCCTCTCTGGAGAAAGAAAAACATCAGTAAGAAAATATTTAATTTCTGAATAAAAATGCATCTGATTTTCAGATATCTTACCTGGAAAGACTCGACAATAACAGAAGATACTGTTTTCTCGATGACTGGAGATATTGTGCGAACTACACCTTGTCCAACTGAAGCCAATTCCTTCTTCAGTGCTTTCTCTAACATGGCTGCCAAGTCCTTATTGATAAAATTCAAGATCAAACTTGTTATCTGCTGTGTGCGATCTCGCAATAACTTCTCATTCTTTGCATTCTCTTCTTGAAATCGAGCCCACAATGCATCAGTATTGGCTTTGATGGCTTTCTCAATGTTCCGCCCCAAAGTGGTCTCTAGTCTTCTACATTCTTTAGAAACAGGAATTGCAACCATATTTGACATCTGCTTATTCATTTCCTTTTGTGTGATCACTAGCTGGAAAATAAATAGAAAGAAAGAACACCAATGTCAAAAGTGGATGAGCACTGACTAAAGGACAATAAGGTTTTGTGTTATACTTTCTAAGATGAAATCATAGAAACTAGAAAACAAGATTTTTGTTTGCAAAATCTAACACCACTATTAGCAAAGAATTGTGCTATGTAGCACAGAAGATCATGCATGGCGAGTGCACAGAAAAAAACACCACCACTCATTGGTAAGACCCACATGTAGAGCCCACCAAGTCAATGAAAGTGATATTATTTATGCATAAGAATTTATTCATATGCAAGAAAAAAACAACAAGAAGAATGAAAATCTTCCTTAATTCCCAGCCCAATAATGAACAGGGACTAACAAAGGGATTGTAGCCAAATACAGTAGCACAAGGTTCTTGCTTGCAGCCATATATGTTCCTTGTCAAATCTTTAAGTTTATGACATTGTCTAGCAAGAAAATAACACATGCTACGTAAGGTAGGGTATTTTCCATGTGCAGAGTCTAACCAATCACCTGATTAATTGCTTCCTGCATAGCCAAAAACCGAGGAAAGGCACCCTCCACGGAGAGGAGATTTGAAGCCCCGACAGGTTCATTCAAAGAATCTGTTGAATTAAAGGCGGGTGGAGATTGAGAAGATGAACCTGATGCTTGAGAATTTTTCCCCTTCTGCTTCTTCCCTTTTGTACTTGGAGTTGTCTGTGGAACAACTGTCGACAAAGTGGACTCAGAAACTTTCCCAGATATATCTTTTGTTGAGTCGTGGACTTCATCCCCACCTGCATGAGAAGGTGGGGCAAGAGAGTCACTAATGCCAACACCATCAACTTGTCCACTTTCCTCAATATTTTTGTATGGCTGTAATGCACAACACTCTCTAGTCATCTCAACACCAAGATCTGATGCCTGGGAGCAAAAGATTTTTTCCTTGTTTTCAAAAACAGGCCTTTTGGATTCCCCTCGAGGACTAAATCCGTCATCTCGAGTGGCTATTGTTTCACCAACTGTTTTAACTTCCACCTCAGCATTGGCAACATCATTATTTACAACCACATCTTGAACATTTGAGTCAACCTTGCTCTTGCCCTCATTAACATTGGTAATTTCAGAGGATGAAGCACCCATTAAAATCTCAGAAGGGGTTATTAGATGAGTTGGGTGTTTAAATGTAACAGGAGGATTAAGAGTGGTAGAATTATCTTGTACAATTTTCTTCTCATTATTCCTCGAGTCACCATCCAAGGAAGGCACATCGGACAAATTTGAACAGACTGTGTCCATTTGCTGGTCAACTGAATAATCGATAGCTGGTTGATTAAAGCCTTGGTTGCTGGATGCAGGACTTGGCTCAAACATTCCCCCAACTGCAAACTCAGCAAGACCTCTAGATAATCTAGGTCTCAAAGGAAGAGGAGGTGATGGAACACAAACTATATCTGCATCACTAGTTGATGAGGACAAAGCTATAGTTCTGGGGTCCATATTTGAAGCAGGAGCATCTTGTTGCGGAGTGGTCACATCAACTGATGTGGAGCTCATAAGAACATCAGAATATTTACGTCCATGTGACTCCAGGGCAGCATATCCATCAGCATTAGGCACACCATGTAAAACACTGGAATCTGACCTCTCTAAACCCACATTTTCCATCAAAGGCGGCAGGCACTGACATAATTCCAAAGTATACTGTTGAATTGCCTGTGTCTGTACGCAATAAACTTGAGCAACAGATTGGCCATGCACAACGTCACTTGTCCCAGTTAAACTCAAAATAGGCATAGTGACAGTAAACTCTGATATGTAGTCCATGCTAGTTGATGCTGGATTAGGACCGTAATCTAAATGCACAGCATATATAGCACTCCTCTTTGCATTTGCAAGTAAAATAAGGCCCATTTGAGACAACGCTACTACTTGATTGAAGAATGCCTCCTCAGCTCGAGGTTCAGATGAACTCTTCAGCTCTAATGTCTGGGTGCAATTCAACAAATCAGAATCATTAGGCAGGAGCCAGCCTTCTTCACTAGCTGAGGCCCAAATCTTCATTTCCCTGTTCTGAGGCCCCTGTTCAAAAGTTTTGGAAGACTGATTAACAAAAGGTGTAAACATTAGCTCCAGGGAAATAAAAAATAAAAACTGGACTCTACAGTGATCCAAGCTCAAAATTGAATTTCAAAAGAATCCAAACAATCAAATGCATGCCAACTTGCTTGACAATCTAACTACACAAAAGCTCAGGTTCTCAACACCTGGCTGCCACATTGTGATTCAAGACTATGACAAATGAAAATAAAGATCTTAGTAAGTACTGCTGTGACAAGTATGATGTGATCTGGCCGGTCAGTAGCAGTCATGAAGGTGGCTGAATAAACAGGTTGGCTATCGTGCGGTCTCAAAACCACAAGGGGTGATGCCTTGTGATCCTCCCAAATCTTTATCTGTCACACAAAATGCAGTTCATTAGAAACCCCTTTTAATTTCCAAAAACAGTAAAAAACTATAAGAAATATGCACAAGGAACACATAAACAGCCTTACTCTAGGGATGTGCAAGCACAGCATGCAAGGAAAATGTCTCTTAAATTGCTATCAGTTCAAACTGTAATAAAAGCTTCATGACCAATAAATCCAGATAACACAAAGCAATATCATAGCAGGGAAACTCAATGCTTCAGCTTCCCTATTAGACAGCAGTTTTAGCTATGCAAAGTGAACTTTTTTTTTACTCTGGTGAGAGTTGGGTTTTCTCAGATTTTATTTCTCCTACTCAAACGATTGATAAAAAAGGCCCCCCTCCATAGTATTTCTACTCATAACTCCACCCAGGACATCCATGTTCGTGCTTCTCTGAGGGTTCTTTGCTTTCTTTTAATCAATTTCATCATTCTTTTATCTATTGGAGAGACAAGAAAAGGACATAGAGAAACCCTAACTTAACCTATCCATATATTGCATCAAGAAATTAGACACGCAACTATGCCAAAACGCAACTTCAACATTCCAGTTACAGAAGGATAAAAAAGAATTCATGTGTGTGGTTTAAGCCATTTAAATAAATAGTTTGAAGAAAGAAATAAGTGAAAGTTGCATAAAGAACTATAAGTATCAAGTGCATCCAAAGATAAGGACAACTACAAACCGTGCCATCCATAGAAGCAGATACCAAACGGGTGGTCATCCATTGGCACATTGACAAATCAGTGACTTCTCCATCATGTTTACCAACGAATTGGACCCCGTCAATCAGCTTGTCAGCAGTACATTGAAGAGGTGCCTCAGATGAATAGACTTCGCCTTTTCCAACTTTATTAGTGTCAATTCTCAGAACTCGTTTACCAACTCCAACAACCAAAATTTCCTTTAAAAAAGTGAAAGTATGATGTCATAAGCAATATGACAAAAGCAGCTAAGCAAACAAGAGAAACACCACCATAAAATCACTAGTTCATCGATGATAAGCTGTCAAAGAATGCCATACCTGTTTATAGCAATGCCAACAAACCCTTGGGTTTTTAATTTCCCCCTCACCAACTATTTGGACAGCAATAATAGTCTGTGCTGTAATCTGTGGCTTATCTTCCACATCCGGACCTTCAGAGATCTTCCAGACATTAATCCGTCCATCTATGCCAGCACTGCACAAAAGCATGTCAAATAACCCAAAGACAATAAAAAGATGAGGAAATCATAGTATATAAAACAGGATCTAACCTAGCCAAAAGATGAACATCCTCGGCAAAAAAAGCCATGTCAGTGACCCTCTGAAAGAACAAAGCACCAGCTTAGATAATAATAATAATAATAAGCAGAGCAAATCAATAAGCAGCTTAACAAATCTTCATAGCCACTTTAAAAATAATATATTCAGTATAAAACGAAACCACAAAAGGCAGTTCTTCTCATATATTCTTGAAATCCGTAAAATACCCTAAAATGAAGTCATACAGACACGCAATTGCGACAATGACATCAATTATGGTAATGAATTCTTACAGCAATGGCAATGGCATGACTTATGGTAATGAATTCTTACAACAATAACAGGCAACAACACACCAGAAATTCAATGAACAAAAACCCCACACAGCATCTAAATTGCATTCCAGTCTCACAAAAGCATGACTTCATTCATTTCTAAAACACCGCAGATAAAACCCGCACACATTATGTCACCAAAACACGTAAACAACTCAAGAAAAAAAAAATTTAATAGGGTACAGGAATCAATGAAACCTAACCTGAGAATGTGTCCGAAACAAAGACCTCAGCGCGGTATTAATATTAAGAATCCTGATATTCCCTTGCTTCAACCCATAACAAATATAAGTCCTATTAACAGCAATTTGCCTTCCTAAACACAGCTGAGGATCAGAAAAGTACTTAGTTATAGGCGTAACTTCAAGCTGGGGTTGCGCCTCTCCTTGCAATCTAACATCCACATCATACACTACATTTTCACCAGCTACCCTCCTTCCCTTGGGCATCTTGCTACCAGTACTGCTAGGCATCCTAATAGGCCCCGAAAAAATATTATTACTATTATTAACAGCTCCAGAAAAATCTTGAGCGGGCGCGGCCGGCGGTGGGATTGGTGGGGGTTCTTGATTTTGAGGGGTGCGGAGGAGTGCCATGATTTCGGCACCAGAACGGTCTTGGAGTTGTTGGTTTGGAGTGAGAGGGGGTGTGGGATAAGAGAGGGAACGTTGGGGGTTAGCAAGAGGAGGTGGGTTGCTAGGGTTAGGGTTTTGTTGGAGAGGGTAAGGAGGTTGAAATTGTTGTTGTTGTTGTGGTGGGAAGGGAAACGGGAAGTTGGGGTAGTGAGGGAAGTGGTGGGTCCCAGTGGATGGAGGGTAAGAAGAAGGGATTTGTTGGGGTGGAGGAATCATGATGAGATTGGGAGGAGGAGGAGAAGGGGAGGAAGAAGGGTTTTGAGGTGGTGGTGGTGTGGATGTGGGCATGAAGAACTTGTGCATGTCAAAAGGAGGAGGTTGTGGTTGCGGTTGTTGCTGTTGATGTTGAGGATTTGGGGATGCCATGGCGAGAGAGAGGGAGGAGAGGAAGGGAGTAGAAGAGGGAGAAGAAGACAAGTGAGGAAGGAAGAACAGGAGAGGAGGGTTTTGGGGTTTTTTCTATTTTTTGCTTTTGAGGGGGGGTTGGAAAAAGATAATATATAAAGGGTTAAGAAATATGTTTTGGGAAGATAAGGGACTATAATGAATATTTGTTTTCGGTTTTATTAAGTCATAGGATATAATTTGTAGTGTTTTTTTTAAATTATATTTAAGAATTTCTAATAAATATTCATCAAGTGTATAAAATGCTTTATATATATATATATATAACAAAAATAAGGTTTTTAGGACTTTATTACAAATTTTATATATAAAAGCATTGTATTTTCAAATTGGTAATTGAGTTTGCATTTTAATAAATCAAAATTCTCTAAAGTAATTAACTAGGTTAGAAAATTGTCATTCCCCCTCTAACACACATTTATAAACAAAATACATGCCGCTTCGGCTTTTATTGGAATTGTCATTAATATTGTAATTAAATATTAAATATTTACTTCTTGATAAAAAAAGAGGAAAGAGTTTGTTAAACTTCTAAAATATTGAAAAAGGAAACAGTATTTTCCCGTGTAAATAGTACAAATATAGTTTTTAAAATTTTTTCTATTATAGTGGGAAATATAGCTAAGGAAAATCTCCGATTTTTTGTTCTTAAAAAAAAAATAAATTGCTTACCCCCCCCCCCCCCCCCAACAAAAAAAAATAAATTGTATCAATTTATATTTTGACTATTTATCATTAATTTATTTTTTATTTTATCTTTATTTTTTTATTTATTTTTAGTTCTTTCTTTTATTTCCTTACAATTTATTTTTTATTTTTTTTATCCTTTATACTTTAAATATTTATTACTCCACGGTTAATCTATTTATATAATTCTTTTTATTTCTATTTTCAATTTTTTTTATCTATTTTTGTAATTTTTCTTTTTTTTCCTTATTTTTTTTTAAAAAATATTATACAAAGACTAAAAGAAAAAGGTGTTTAACTATAGCAATTATAAAACTATCCCATTTATCTATTATGTTAAAAATTAACTCCATATCTTATATTTTTTATTAACGCATATAATCTTCAATTTATTTTACTATATATATAAGTATCGATCTTTTTGATTTACGATTATATTTTTTACTTGATGTCAAGAACACGTTAATAATACTTACACATTCATTTTTTTGTGTTAACACTTTTTTTTGCATTTATTTGCACGAATGGTTCTTAATTTATTTAATTAAATGCATTTATAAATTTTTTAATTTATGATTGAGGTTTTTTGTAAAAAAAAACACATTAGAAAAGCTTACATATTTATGTTTTTTGACAAAATAATTTATCCAATGAATTACCAAAATAAAAACATTGATGGTCATTACATTATTAAATTCAAATTAAATTAAATGTTTTTATTATTTTATTCAAACATCTATATTCCAACAATACCATCATCTCTTACATTAAAAACAAAAATCATCATTCAATAATCAATATCTTGAATGGACCTCCCCCTTACCAACCATTATCCACAAATCTCTAAAAGATATTATTCTACCTGTAGTTAAATATAAGTAAAAAAAGTAATCACTACTTATTTAGTATTAAATAGAATGTGTATTGAAATATGAGTTGTGATGTGTTTGTCAAATGTATAATGAATTAAATTTAAAGCCCATTTAGTATTTTAGTAGTGTTTGTTTTTCAAAATATTTTTTTGTTTCGAAATGCATCAAAATATATATTTTTTATTTTTTAAAAAATCATTTTCATACTAACACATTAAAACGACATGAAAACATAAAAAAATAATTAAAAACAAAAAAAATTCAATTTTTTTCAACGTACTTTTGAAATACAAAAACAAAACATGTTCCTCGTTCTCTTGATGGGCTTCAACTTTCAATCTTATTTGTTCAAGGAATTTTCTCAACTTTCTAGGTCTATTCGAAATTTGACATACTTAAAAGTCTATTCTAGCCACAAACGGCCCTACTATAATCATGCTCCCTCGATTTTATTTATTTATTTTAGATTTAAATTATATTTTTATTTTTTTGGATTGTTTCGATGCGCTAATATTAAAATTAAATTTAAAAAAATAAAAAAAATTATTTTAATGTATTTCTAAATAAAAAAACATTTTAATAAACAATTTCTACCACACTATCAAACAAGCCTACCTTACCCTCCAAATACTCTATTGTATGAAAAACCCAAAACATGTCCAAAATTCCTTTACACCACAAGGTTAGGAGGGTGAGGGGTGTTTGAGAGTGCTTTTGCTTTTATTGTTTGGTGTTTTTTTTTTAAAGTATTTTTGGTATAAAAACATTAAATTAATGTTTTTTAGTGTTTTTTTATGATTTTAATGTGCGAATATTAAAAATAAAAATAAAATTTTAAATAATTATTTTAATATATTTTCAAGTAAAAACTTATCTTAAAAAGCACACTTATAGCAATTTCAAACACCATAATAACATTCCTAAAGGGCGTAACGTGATGGCAAAGGGTTTGAGATCTACACAGCAGGTCTCGAGTTCGAGTCAGGGCACCTCTTGTAAGAGCCTGGGACAGCCAGGGTTTTACTCCCTCACCTAGGTCCACAAAGTGCGCTTTTCCGGGAGGGTGAGGTTTTCTTGAATCCAAAAAAGTCCTCAAGGGGCATAGCGTGATGGCAAAGGGTTTGAGATCTGCACAGCAGGTCTCGAGTTCGAGTCAGGGCGTGCATCTCTTGTAAGAGCCTGGGACAGCCGGAGTTTTACTCCCTTACCTGGGCCCACAAAGTGCGCTTTTCGGGAGGGTGAAGTTTCCTCAAATAAAAAAAAAAATTGTCCATGGTTATTTAACTAGGAGACTCTTAACTCGGAATGAGCCAAGTTGTAATTTATACCAAAAAAAACATGTGCTTGGTGTAATCCAATTAATTTAGAGAGTTAATCCACTTTCTATTTAATTTAATTAAAATAATCCAAACCTAGTAAAAGAAAAAAATAACCAAGGATTGACTCACGAGTTGTCCAATAACCTAGTGATTCAAACCCAAGATGGATTGGATAAGTTCCATAACTATAATTTGTCTAGTGAAATGCTACACGTTTGGTATTGATGTTTGACCTATTTTTTTTTATTAAAATTTAATTTTTTTGTTTTAAATTATTTTTTAAAATTACTTTTAGATTGTATTGATTACTTAAATCAATAATAAAATTTAAAAAATATATTATTTTAATATTTTAACAAATAATTTTTTTTTTACAAGATAACATCTACCAATTATCACATCGCTAAATCAGTCCACAACCCCCGGGAATTCTACACTGAATACGGAAAAAACAGCTCAAAATTATGATATCACAACCAATCCACCAAATCAACACTCGTTTCCCATATGGAAAAGGGTAGAACAGCAAGAAAAATTTCACTCAATATTAGTTAGTTTCCCTTGAAGCGAACACGACAAACACATCACGTCCAAATCTTCCCCATTAGCCAAAAACCAAAGCCCACCACCCCCCCACCCCCCCACCCCCACCTTGCTTTCACGTTTTCACGATCTCAAAACAAACCACCCCACAACTCCCTCCCTTCCCTTTTCATATAACTGCGACTGCCTTGTTTCACAACCAAAAACGATCAAGATCCAAGAAAAACAAGAAACCCTTATCAAGAAAGATGTGCTGTGGAGGTCGAATGTGCATGCTGTGCACATGTTTGATACTAGTGGTGATCTTGATTGGCTTATCGTTCGGTTTTGGAGCTTTCAAGAATGGGTTTCACAAGTTGAAGGATCACCTTGATGTTTGTGATCCTAACGCTATTGGCTCATTTTGCGGCGGCGGCAAGGCTTCAAGGCCTTTCTTGGGTTTCCCAGCTCCCCCTCCTGGCTCTTTCTAGGGACAAGAAGAATTCTCTCGTTCTGCTGCTGTGATGGTTTTCTTTAGGGTTCCGAGTCCCTTTCATGTGTCCTGATTGTTTTAGGAATCTGTGATGAGATTATTAATTTGTTGGGATTTTTCTAATGTTGATTTATTTTTTTATTAAATTTTATTTATCCTAGTACATTAATTGTTTCTTGATCTGGTCTTCATGTCAATGACAGTGATTACTCCAGTACTATTTGTTTGATGATTGCTTATGATTATGATCGTGCTGATCCAGTGGCTAAGTCCTTCCAACAAATAACCGAAGAACTGCATCAGTTCTTTGTACTTCTATTTCACTTTCTTGCTTTCTGGTTTTTCAATGATGGAAAAGGCCAATGTTACATTGGGCCAGTGTTTGGTGTAAAAGGGTCAGTATTATAAATTACATCATTTTCTTAACTGAGATTTCAAGAAAAATATGGTTGTGTTGGTTAACCAAATATTTTTGAATTTTAAATATATAATTAAGATAAAATATATATAACACTACATCGTATCGAGCCTAAGCTAGGTCAGATGGTACCAAGAACAATCAGATTGATGCCTTTGCATTTCCAGGAGCACTTCCAGCCTCGCTTGACATGAATTCTTAAGATTTCTCGCGACTTTCTAATAAATTTGGACATGTGTGATGATAGCTTGAATATCAAGTCTACTTGTTATAAGTAGTTATGGCTCGAGTTTAGTTTAATTGATCAGGTTTTAGGTTTATTTTTTAAAGATTACCGATTTGAATCCTATAAATTTCAGGGTCACTGAAGTTTATATAATTATTAATTTTAAAACTTGTAAGATTAGTTGAGGTACGTATAAGCTGGTCTGGACATCCATGTTAAAAAAAAAATAAAGCAAAATATTGTACGCATGAGTGCAGGTGTAAGGTGTAAGATTGGAGTCCAAATTTGGTCTTCAAATTAGTCATGATGCAGTGGTTTTCTATGAATTTGAACCTTTTTCATGGCATGCTTTTTATCGTAGTGAAAATACGGCATCTAAAAGCAGTAACGGGAAGAAAATTTATTTCCATTTGATGGTACAAGAAAAAAAAAGAAAAAGAAAAGAAAAGAAAAGCAGCGCAGCCCAAACGGCTAGTACTGTCCCTCCTTGTTCCCTCTCCTGCATTTCAATGTTTTTTTTTTTTTTAATATATAGTTTATTGATATATTTCTGTAAATACACCTTCTAAGCAGGATTAGCTTCACTTTTTCTCTTGAGTGTGATTGGGATAGTGGTTATTTACTTATTTATGCTGTTACAGTTTGTAAAATGTACGTAACATAAATGAATTTTTACTTGTGGTTTGTGGTAATACTTAATATGTGTTTTTGTTAAAATTATTG
>Ga0325411_1005851_pt1 | contig 13566 bp, 3 predicted proteins | sample PopdelMetagenome_13_FD_206181 | JGI IMG/M metagenome (GOLD analysis project Ga0325411, IMG submission 206181) | Populus deltoides microbial communities from Bellville, Georgia, United States - Xylem-PdIQD-R4 | ecosystem: Host-associated > Plants > Phyllosphere > Stem > Wood/Secondary xylem... | reverse complement strand
ATTGGAGGCAGTTAGACTATATTTGGAATTTCTGATTATTTTTTAAAATTATTTTTATTTAAAAATATATTAAAATTATTTTTTTATTTTTTAAAAATTATTTTTGATATTAGTGCATCAAAATAATCTAAAAACCCTAAAATAATATTAATTAAAAAATTTTAATTTTTTTATAAAATATTTTTAAAATACAAAAACAAACTTCATCTTAAAATTAGTTAAGAAATTTGAAAATCTACCACTTAACAAGTTTAACCGGAAAATCACTTAAATGAGCATGAATTTTATTTATTTATTTATTAATATGAGTGTTCAGATAAGTATATATCTCAATTAATTTTATAAATTTTTAAATTAATAATAATGTAAATCTGTCATTACTATAAAATTTATATAATTTTAATTAATAATATTTAAAAAATAAGTCTAGAATTTAATTAATTAAACTTAAACTTGCATAAAATTTTGTTTAATTTAGTGAGGACAAAAATCTTGGGTGTCTTTTATTGAAGTGACTAGTTATGTAAGTTTTTTTTTTTTATAACTCAGGGTGTTTGGGCCAGTTTATGCGTATCATGACTAATTTCCGGATTCACTAAACATCTTACAAGCTCAGTAAATATGTAAAGCACCGCAAGAATAATAAGTATACACATGAAAATTTGAACCCAGAACATATAAAGAGAACAAACGCTATCGAGACCACTGAGCTGCAATCGGTATGATATGCCTTAGCTTTGGTAGAAAAACAATTTAGGTAATAACAATGTATTCCAATGATAGTTGGAATTCTCATGAGATTTTAAAGATGGTGCCTCCCAGACAATGGATAGCTTGAGTCTAAGCAGTGATGTTTTGGTCTATTCCAATCCTACTGTCACTGGTGCTTTGAAAGCTCTGCAAACTCAAGCTGACAAAGATTCTGTAAAGGTCACTTAAATTGCAAAAGTCACATCGAGTTGCTAGAGGCACCGTACTTGTGCATCAACATCATCTTAAAAATTTAGCTGACAAGGGCAAATCCTTCTGATGTAGTGAAATTTTTGAACTCGACTATGTATATCAAACATTTTGGACTCAATAAAAGGCTTTGACTAATATTTTATGGAATTATATTTTAGTTTTATAATTTAATATTTTCAATATTTAATTAATTATAAATTAAGTTTTATTATTTATTTTCTATAAAATTATCTTAACTTCATAATTCTAATTTTAATTTTGCGAGTTAACCTAAATAGACTTGTGTTGTTTTATTGTGTCCTCTTTTTATATTGGGTTATTTTTAATTTTATCATTCAATAATGGATTCATTAAGAATTAACCTTCATAATTTGTTTCAATTTGCTTTATTTAGAGTTATCATGGTCTTATGATCCAAGTCGTGTATTTGAAAGGTTAACTTAGATTGATACAAATCAATACAATATGTTGTTGTCTTAATTTTATTTTATTTTAAGATATCATCTTGAATTTTTTTTTAGTCAAACTATATTTTTATCAATAATCTAAATTGTCTTTGGATCAGTCGAGTCAATTAAGTCATATCAAGTCAACTCCTATAAAGTTTAAACTTATTTTCTACCAGAAAAATGTTAGTTACACCTTGATGTTTCTTTTTACATTAAAAACATTGATCTAACCCACAACGTTACGGCCAACAATCTAGTAGTTACTAAACAAGAATGTTTGGATTTTAAAAAGCATGTTTAGATAATTGTGTTTAAAATTTGAATTGCATAATTTCAAATTAATTTATTTTTCAATTATAATTGGGATTATACGTGTTGAATATGTGTGTGTGTGTTGGGGGGTGAACAATACAATCTCAAAACAACACATTGAAATGTTTTGAAATCGAAATGTATCGTTTCAATAAAAAACACATAACACCGAACAAAACAGAAAGGACACGCTTGATTATAACCATTCAACCAATAAAAACATCATTGTCCATAATTATCTATCATGCATAAAAACATATTGATAAGCATAAATAAATATATTGTGTGCTTCAATTCTAATTATTGGCTTTGTGTGAAGTTTTAAAAATAATGTTTTAAAAATTAGAGAAATTGAATCAAAATCAATTTGATAATTTTTTAAACTTTATAAATTTAATTTAATACATATTTTCTTGAAAAACTTTTTTCAAGATTTAATAAGAAAATTAATCATATTAAAATTTTTATTAACATCCTAAACAATTTTAGGATCAATTACATAAAACTTTCTTCGAAAACTGTTTTTCAAGACTTGATAATCATATCAAAATACTTATTAATATCCTAAACTATTTTAAAATCAATTAAATAATTTTTTGGGGCTAAAAAACTCCTATTATTTTAAAAAATAACTTTTTCTAAAATAGTTTAATTAATAGCTTTAATAAAATTCTAATCCAATTAGGATATTTCAAAAATAAGAAAAAAATAAATTAAACACTTTAATTCAATCATAATCCAATTAGAAAAATTAATTCCATAATTAATTTATTTTAGAGTTTTCATTTTAATAAAAAACCAGAATTTTAAACATGTAAGTGCAGAATGTTAATTTTACCTAAAACCCTAAACATGATTGCAGGTGCAAGATCATACTTTTTCTCCTTTTCTCATTTTTCTTGCTTAATAGAAATGATAATAATAAAAAAGGTTATCGTTATTCTACATAAAGTGCAATGACAATCCCTTACACTATTGTTATAACCCATTTTTTTGGGTTATTCCCAATTCATTTTTTTTTCTTTTTTTTCTCTAAAAAAAACAATAAATAAAAAATATTATTCAAAATTTGGTTGGGGAGGTTTAAAAATACAAAAATTAAAATTTGACAGTATTTTATTGACTAATGATTGCCCTGTTGACAAAGAAAATTCAATTTGAGGAAGAAAAGTCCAAGATTAGATGTTGGTGGACTCAATTGAATTTATTGAAGGTTTAATTAAATTTATTGAGGGTTTAATTGCAAGAAAAATTAATTTTTGGAGTTAATTTGGGCTTTAATCGGAAGAAATTAAGTTCTGGGGTCAATTTATAATTTTTGAAAGTTAATTTGATCAAATCAGGGGCTTAATTGCATAAATATTGAAGTTTGATGGCCAATTAGGGACTTAATTGAAGAAATCTGAGACCAAGGATGAAAATGCAAAACGCGCACAAAAGAAAGGACTGACGTGAAATCTAGCACTTTGGCGCCAGTTTTCATTTAAATGAAATGGCGTGTTTTGGGAAAAACAACGCCGTTTCATGCGTTAAAAAAAAAAAGATGAAACGGTGCCATTTTGAGACGGCACTGTTTCTCTTTCTTCTTCCCCTGGACACGCAACAGGGGAAGAGAAGTTTTTGTTCTTTTCCGTTTGTTTCTTCCTCTTTCTCGCTCCTCCCCACGTGCCCTGTTAAAACCAAAACCAGACGCCACCCGCACCTCCTCATGATGAGCAGACAGAGAAGTCGTGCCCCGCAAGTGACGCCTCCATTGGCCACCTCGGCCCGCGCCACAGCAGTGCAGGAGACGTGCGCCCCATGCATGGGCAGCGATGGGACGGGGCAGGGTCGACCCCGCTCCCCCTGCCCCTATAAATAGTGACCCGAAAGGAAGAAGAAGGAGGGGAGGAAAAGGCAAAAAACGGGGAGGGAAACCGAGAGAGAGAAACCAACAGTGTTGAGAGAGAAGGAACCGAAACAGTAGAAACCAAAAATCGGGGATATCAACAGAGAGACCGAGAGAGGCAAACGAAGAAAAGGAAGAGAAAAGGATAGAAGGAGTGAACCGGAGTGGCCTGGTGTCCCTACGCCGTGGAGAAGAAGAACCGCCGCTGTCATCGGGCTTCTCAGTAACCGCCACCGCAGCGCCATCGAGAACAGTCGCCAGCACTACTGTCAACTCAGCCATCCGAGATCATCGCCTCAGGTAAATTCCCTTCCCCTCCATAGCCGCCGGTCATTAGTCATCTTCTTGCTTGCAGAACGTGCACTATGCACGTTCTGCATGCAAGAAGAAACTAATTAATTCATTGGTTACTGTGCATGAGCACAGTGACCAGTCATGGTTTTTTGTTTCTTCGGTGGGCTGGAACATCAGCCCAGCCCACACAGCTGGGCTGAGTCCAACCCCTTTTTGCTTTGGGCTGGAACATCAGCCCAGCCCGTGCGGGCTGGGCTGAGTCCAGCCTTGTGGCTGGGCCAATACAGGCCCAGCCCAGTCCATTTCATTTTATTTCTTTTCTCCTTTTTGTTTTTTGTGTTTTTTATATATATATATATTTTTGAAAATTGTGATTTTCCCACTGATTTTTCTACGTCATTTCGACTAATATTAGTCTGTATTTTTATATCTTAAAAATACAAATCCGGTATTAAAAATACCCGGTTTTCAAGAAAAAAAACAAAAAAAACTTTTGTTTTCATGCATACGGCCAAGTCTCTCAAAACTAAAAAATTTATATTTTTATACAACAATGAAAACAAAAAAAAAAAATATATATATATATATATATGTTATTTTAGCATGCATTTTGGCTTTAATAACCAGTTTATTAAAGTCATGAGAACTTGGCCAATATTTCAAAAAAATCAAAAAAAAAAATATTTTTGTTTTTTTAATATTTGGGATTACAAATTTATACGTAAAACGTATTCCTGATATAAAAAAGGTAGTTCTTTTATAGACATTAGATCGGTTAAGTTTCACCCCCATAAGATAAGAACCTCATTACTAAGGAGGGCTTTTCTTGAACCATAGACGGACCAATATGATAAAGACCTTAGATTTTCATCAGACAATAAAACAATGCAGTTTACTTTAGGTAGGGCGTATTTGGGGTGCTAATACCTTCCCTTTACGCAATCAGTCTCTGTACCCGATCTCTGAGACCAGTTAGGGTTTCTAGTGACCAAAATATTAGGTGGCGACTCCCATTCCATTTTCTCACCGTTAAGAGACAAAGAATTCCTTGTCTCCCCACATTTACCAGATATATATCCATACATTTGAGGGTGGACGATCGCCACAACGCCACACATGCGCGACAACTATATTGCCTTATCACGAGGCAGGAGTCTCCCACTAAGCTATTGACAGTGCTAATAGCCATGGCATGCTGCCTTTTCCACTAGCAATAACTAGTTATGTGTGCAGCACAACTAGGCACGCTAGTAACACTAGTGCTATTTCTTGTGTATTTCAAAGCTATCAGAACAATGTTTTTTATAGATTCCGATCAAATCTGACAAAAATAGTAACCAAAGATCTCTTTTTTGAAAATTTAAAGAGAAAAAACTTATTTTTTAGAAAAATAACTTTGCACATAAAATTAATTCATAAATAACAATAGTAATCAAAACATGCAATCAATAACCCTAATTATGTAATAATAGCTCTATTACTTTATTTGGTTTCTCAAAACACTTAAAAGCAACGAAAACAATAATTTTTTTTAAGAAATTGGAAGTTCTAATGATTTTGTTAAACAATCAAGGGTCATTTAAGTTTTGAGCGAAGATTACTTGAAGATTATATCTTTTTCTAAGGTTTGATTAGTTTATTCAAAACTGAGTTATCATAAATCACAGGTCCTTCAAATATGTGGTCTCTAATAGTAATCCACACGAACCACCAGCAAAAAAATCTCTTAAACCTTTTTTAGAAGAGAAAGATCGTTATGCTTTGAGTGCTAACTCTTTATTTTCTCTACTTTGCCTTTTTATATGGGTGAAGTATGTACAATACATGATGTGTAGAAAATATAAGGTATAGTATTCTAAAAAATTAATTTATTATCAATTCAAAAATTGATTGATCTATATTTGAAGATCAAATGCACTGTTTAACAATGTGACATGATCCCCTAAATATTAGAAAATTCATATGTGACCTGACTTAACCTTTGAGTAAGCAATTTCTTAATGTAATTATTATTCATTCATCAAGAATGTTTTGATTTAGACATTATAACATGGAATATGTCTATTGTATCAAATCACATTTGTTCTTAACACCATAGTCATAATCATTTAAATAGAATTTGAAACTCTTTTCAAATCTCATTCCACCTTGTTACAAGGATTCCATAATCAAAACTATTTAAGAACATGTAAAATATTTTCTCTAATTCACCTATGATGATGAATCATCTCTTTATCACTCAAATACCTTTATATAGCTCATGTTATACCCAATATATGCTTGTTTGTTATCCTTGATTAGAACAATATGCAGTCAGGATCAAAGCATAACATTTCCTATATAAGATAACTTAGTGATCTCAAGTCTATACCCAATATATGCTTGTTTGTTATCCTTGATTAGAACAATATGCAGTCAGGATCAAAGCATAACATTTCCTATATAAGATAACTTAGTGATCTCAAGTCTATAGATCACTTACACAATTATCATATGAGCCTTTTTAAAGACACATGTGATTTCTCCATATAAAATCATCATAAGGGTCAGTTTAGTGTACATATCACCTGACAAGCACTTACATATTAATTTCAAATATCTCTCATATTTGAGTTTATGAGAACAACTATTTTCTTTTATAAGAAAAGACAAAATATGTATCAGTCTGAAGAACTCCAATTAATTTACAATATTAATAGAGCATTAACTAAGAACATTTAGAAACAATACTTTGATACATTAAGAATCTGTAAGTATTGTAAAGAGATGATAGTTGTCATAACATATTTTTTACCCCTAAGTTTTCCATGTATTTTAAAAATATACAAAAATTCTAAATAATGTATTCTTAATGCATTCAGTTAATTCCCATTAATTTCATGTTTTTAACACTTTTGTTCATTTTATTTTATTTTTGTGTGTCAAGATAGATAAAAGAGAAATAAAATTTTAGGAAGTGAAATGAGAGGCAAGAAAAAAGGAAACCAAGATGACTAAGGACTGAATAATTTAAAGGGAGGTTCGATTAAAGGAGAAAAAAATATAGAGAGAATTAAGTTGAGATTGGAAAAATTATAAAAGGATTCTAATTCACTAAGAAAATAAAATAAAATATTTCTAAATACTTTTTTTCCTATTTATTCTTTTCATGTTTTACTAGGAGCCCTAATATTATAAATGAAAGAGCAAAAAAACTAAAGATGAAGAGGAGACCTTTTTGTAAAACAAAAGGAACCTAAAAAAAGACAAAAAAAACCTAACATATAAAATTATATCTTCAACTGATAATCCCTCTTCTTGATTTTCTCTCATGTAAGAATCTAGTATATAATAACCATCATATCAAACCCCTACAAACCTCACCTCCCGCCATCCCTCTCTATTTTTATATTTTTTGAACCATAGAAACCAAAACTACAACTATCGAACACCATCTCCTCCTCACCATCGATGGCCAGACTACTCATACAGTACTAGTCGAACAACATCCATACCATAACAAAAAAAAAAAAGCAAAATAAAGATATGTATTTGACCCAGCTATTCACATGTTTCCATCTCCACAGGAGCATGGATTCACGCACCAACAACAACACCTACTTAATGGTGTGAGGTGCACACGCCGACGTTGCCTCATCAAGTTCTAGCAATTCTCGTCCAATTTCCAAAGCACTTGAAGGTCATTTTTTAACCTTAACTCCTTGATTTTGTTTATTTTATGGATAATTTATAATATTATTGGTGTTTGCAAATATAGTTGAATAAATAAAGTGTTGTGGATTCGTACCATTACTTGATAACCCTGAGGGTATAAAATTATGAGGGAATTGATATTTTATTTAAGTTAAAATAAAGACATTTTTCAAAACAAAGATTGCAAATCCATTTTAAATGTTAAATTTTTCTTATATGTTTGTTGTGTGTATTCATTGTCTTTTATTTGAGAAATTGACCCAGGATTAGGCTACCTATTATTGGCTCCTATCCTTGGATGTTGACAATTAGGTAATGAAATTGGTGGGTATGTATTCATATATTGTTTTCAGTATTTTTATTTATAGCTATGGGGTATGCATTGTAATATATGTGAAGAGCTCATCCTGGAATTATATAACTTTTCTCGACTTCTATTTTTGAAGGTTGATTATTAGATATTTTAATTGGTGACTAACTCAACCTAAGATTATGTTACTTGTTATTGGCCCTTATCATTGGATGTTGATTAGCAGGTAATGGAACTAGTGCATACACATTCATACTTCTTAGTATATTGTTTTGATATTTTTGTTTCTTGTGATGTATTTGCTGGCATATATCATGAAAGCTCAATTTAGGATTAGATGACCTGTTCTCAACTCCTATCTTTGAAGGTTGATTGTCGGGTATTCAAATTGGCAATTGCATGTTCATATAAGGCCAAACACTTGTCCTTTGGTTAAAGTAAGGGTTAGAGTATCTTTGGGACCAAACCTAAAATCCATTATTTAATTTAAATTTAAAATGAAAACATTAGGTTTAGGCAATATCGAGCACAATAATCACTTTTTATGTTTATGAGAAATAACAAAGCATCTTACCTTATGTGAGATGTATAAGGTGATTGTTATCTTTCTAATTACATAACTAACCACTTACCATAAAACTGATGACGACTTCTTTTTGTAATTTTATCTTTTTTTTTACCAAAAAAGTCGCATTAATGTCCCCTACGACAATCTCTATCTAAATAGTTGATCTAATTTTCTTCATTCAGTGACCTTTTAGGTGCTAGATTTAAATCCTATCAAATATTTTATTTTGAATCATCTCTTCATTAATAATAATATTTATTTATATATTAGTTATTATTTTTAAAACTACCTCTTCTATAAAATATAATATTATGGTTTGTTTATGAAAGGTCAAACATTTTTTCCCAGCATCAATCCATTAAACTTAACTGAAAGTGTATTGCCATACAAGTTTACCTTTATAAATTATACATTGAAATATTAACAAAAATTAAAGTTTCACTCTAAATTGCATACAAAAGTAAGCATTCTAAGCTCGGGAAACACGAGGGTGCAATAACTAGTATATATCATAAAATACTACCAGGTAAAAGATATCATAAATGTCTATTAGATAAAAGATATCATAAATATCTATTATATCATAAGGCAGGGGATGGCTAGCAGCGACTTCATCCCCTGTAAAATCTCCCCCCCCCCCTGTCTCCCCCTTGAATAATTATAAAATTTAACCCTAAAATTGGTAGATTTTAACTTTTACCCCCTTCCTAATTGTTTTTTTCTAATTTGGTCCCCTCTAACCTAATGTTTTGGCTTCGCTCCTGCACACATCAGTTTTATCTTACCAACATCACATCCTTATATTGAGTATCTAATGATTTATAATTTCATTTAGTGTGAAAGATAGTGGTAATTAACTATTACTAGATCATCGTCTACGCTAGGCTGCGGATTAGATTATTTTTTTCTTTTAACATAAAAAACATCCAGGTGTTGTTAATTTATTTTTTTGGTAGAGATTTTTTTAACTATAAAAGAACTGTCTGATATGACTTGATTGATTTGGCATGTCCAAATACAAGAGTGATGATAAAAATATAGTTTGGCTAAAAATATCAAGATAATATTTTTTTTAAATATCGAAACAACAACATATTAGATTGACTTGAATCAACATAGGTTAACCTATCAAATCCGCCACCCATGTCATGAAACCTTGATAACCCTATATAAAGCAAATATCAAAAAAATATTCAACTCAATATTGAATGATGAAATTAAAAGCAATTATCAAGTAAAAAATGAGTTGAGTCAACCTGAGTTAACCTACTAAACTTGGGTCATGAGACTGGAATAACCTCATAAAAAACAAATCAAAATAAATTATAAAGTTCAATTACCAATCAACCCAATATTGATGATAAAATTAAAAAAAATCAATTAAAAAAGGACATAAAATACCACTAAAGTCAACTGACGAAACCCGTGACTCGGGTTATGAGACTAGAATATACTTATAGATAAAAAAAATAAATAAATATGAAGTTTTATTTTTAATCAACCCAATATTAAAGGATGAAACGAGAAAAATTCAACTAAAAAAAGACAAAAAAACACTCGAGTTAACTAGCCTAACATACGAATTAAGTCATAAAATCGTGATAACTCCATAGAAAAAAAATAAAAATATTATGAAGTTCAATTCCCAATCAACCTAATATAGATGGATTAAATTAAAAAAATCACATAAATAAAATGACAAAAAAATAACTTGATTCAACTTGGGTTAACCAGTCAAACTCGGGTCAGGAGAGTAGGATAACTCCATAGAAAGAAATAAAAAATATATAAATTCTAATTCTCAATCAACCCAATATTGAAGGATGAAATTAAATATATTCAATTAAAAAAATGACAAAAAAGACTTAGTCAACTTATCTAACTCATAAAACACGTGACCTAGATCACGAGACTAAGATTTCCCTATAAAAAATAAATCAAAAAACAATTATGAAACCGTATTCCCAATCAATCTAATGTTGAAGGGTGACGTTGGGAAAAAATCAAATAAAAAAATAACTCAAATCAATACAACTAACCCGCAAAACTTACGACCCGGGTCATGAGAGTGAAATAACTCCATAGAAAACAAATCAAAATAAATTATAAAGTTCAATACCCAATAAATCCAATGTTGTAGGATGGGATAAAAAAAATTGAAATTAAAAAAAAAATCCTCAAAACTTTTAAGGACCAAAGTGAAAAAAGGCTTGGCATTTCACTATTCATTGCTATAGTGAAAAGCTAACCAGTTAGATCTCTCGCGCTACATTGTTGGCTAAGCCAGTTTTTTCACAAAAAAAAAAAGGATATTCATGTTACATCAACATTTTCAAAGAAGTAAGAAAAATCTAAGATTAAGGTCATTGAAAAAGATCACCTGTGTTGTCAGAATAATGGCTCATAAAGCAAGATAAAAAAAATACCATAAAGTGAATCTCATACTTATATTCAATCAAGTGATTTAATTTAATTAAAAAATAAAAAACCTTATAAAAAAAAAAGCTAAATTGAACAAATATATAAAAAAAGCCTAAGGTAACTTGTGTTTTTTTCAGAATGAATGGAAAATCCAATAGAAAGTGAAAAAAAAAAGCAAAAAATATTTGAGATTGAGAAAAAAATAAGCTTAAAAAAGAAAAAAATCTAAGCAAATCTGGTTGAAGTTTGAACTTTCTAAATTCAGGTTAATCTCTCAAACTCATAACTTATTAAATTAGTACCTGGTCTCAACCAAGAATCTCAATATCCGACCAACTTGATGTTGAACGATGAAATAAATAAATTTAATTAAAAAACAAAATCCCTTTTAAAAAGCAAAATCTAACAAAGACAGGGAAAAACCCAAGGCAATACCAGACCAATTTAATGTTAAAGGATGAACAGAATTAATTTAATCTAATAAAAATTCTTTTTAAAAAATCTAGATCTAGAAAAAGATTGGAAAAAAACTCAAGACAATCCATACTATTCTCAAAAAGACAAAAAAATCTTGTAGAAAGAGAAAAACAATATTGGAAAATGAAATTAAAAAAACAACTTAGGCAAACCTCCTAAACCCGGATTAATATCTCAAACTCTTAACTCATTAAGCTCTAGAGCCGAGCTCAATTAAGAAGCTCAACATCCGATAAATTTAATTTAGAAGGATAAAATCATAAAAAAAAATAAACTAAAAACATTTTCAAGGTAAAAAAATAGTAATAAAAAATAAGGACCAAATTTGATAGAAAAAAAAAATAAAAGATGATAAAATTGAAAAAAAAATAAAAACCATTTCAAATAAAATATATAGCAATTAAAAGAGCAGGAACCAAATTTAACATATATAAAAAAATCCATAGGGGTGAAATTGAAAAAAAACTAATTTTATAAATTATTTTAAATAAAAAAATACTAATTACAAGAGCATAGACTAAATTTGAAGAAAAAACTAATTGGAGAGTTGCATTAATTGTTTTAGGGTCATTGTGGTTTTCTAGGTTAAAAGAGAAAAGGAGATAAAAAAAGAAGAAACAGTCTTAAAAGGTAGGGACAACCTGAAGAATTTTATCACCGCCTTGAAAGCCATTGTTTGACCAAGTAAATCTGTCACATGTACGGCTGCAACATTTTTGGAGCTCCCACGCACCTCCATGTAAATTATGTAAATAATATTATATATTTAGTAAAAGACGCATCGACTTCTCTATCAAATTGGTTATTACTGAAAAGAAAAAGAAAAAAATACACAAATACCCCTGCATTATAGCTTCTTTGTTTTGGTTTCTAGGGATAATATCAGTAATTTATTGTGCAATTAAACATCAAAAGTAAAAAAATACCCCCAAGTCAGGGATATATGCAATTTTACTTTCAAGGATAAAAAAATCATTATATTATGCAAAAAGATATGTATTGACCAGTCTACCTCCGATTAATTACGCAATACCTAATGAACCTTATGGAAAAGACAAAAATATCCATGAAGGCAATCCTTATCAATTTTGTCAAGAAGGGAAAAGAGGTCAAAACATTGTTCCAATCTATAATGTTTTGAGTCTATGTTCAAAATAAATAATTGATCCCTTTCGGTTTTTTTTTTGCATTAGTTTAGACAAGGACTAGTTATGCGACGTGCACTTTACCGCGGGTCAGATAATGTTTTTGACAAAAAAACTAATAAATATGCAAGCTTTTCAAATGTGTTTTTTTCTTAAAAAAATCTAATTATAAATCAAAAGGCTTATGCATGTATTTAATTAAATACATCGAGAACCATTTGTGTCAATAAATGCAAAGAAACAAAGTGTTAACGCGTCCATTCAACTTGCCCTGCTGCAAGGTAAATTTTTTTTTCTATCGCAAAAAAATATATGTAGGTGTTATTAACATAATTTTAACATCAAGTAACAAATATAACTATGAACCAAAATTCGATGCTTATATATAATAAAATATAGTAAATATTATATAAATTAATAAAAATATATAAGATCTCAAGCTAACATTTAATGTAGCAGAAGAATGAAATAATATTACAACTGCTACAATGAAATTTTATTTTCTTAGTCTTTGTATAATAATATTTTTTTAAAAAAGTGTAAAGAATGTTTTTTTTTAAAACAAATTACAAAAGAATAATGATAAGAACAAAAAAAAAACGATATAAATAGGTCAAATATAGAGTGATAAATATAGTATAAAGAATAAAAAAAATAACAGTTCTTTTTAAAAAAAAGAGTGTAAAGAAAAAACACTTAAAAAAATTAAAAAAATAAAGATAAAAAAACAAATGGTGATAAATAGAATAAGTATAAAATGATCAAAATTCTAAGTATAAAAAGCAAAAAAATATAAGGAAAACTTGTTTTTTTTTTAAAAAAACAAAAATTACAATTTTATCATTATTACAATAAAAAAATTAACAATTTTATCATTTATACATAAAAACACCATTTTGTTAGAGAACTAAAAAAAAAGTTCATTATGTTTTTATAGTTGAGCCCAAAATCTCAAGTTTCTTGCTCACTAATTATTTTTTTTGTCATCAAATAAATATTTATTAAATACATATTAGTTCTTATGAGACTAACAAAATTAGTGATGC
>Ga0325411_1005848_pt1 | contig 13573 bp, 9 predicted proteins | sample PopdelMetagenome_13_FD_206181 | JGI IMG/M metagenome (GOLD analysis project Ga0325411, IMG submission 206181) | Populus deltoides microbial communities from Bellville, Georgia, United States - Xylem-PdIQD-R4 | ecosystem: Host-associated > Plants > Phyllosphere > Stem > Wood/Secondary xylem... | reverse complement strand
TTTTCTAATTAAGAGAACTTTGTATTATAAAATAGTCTCCTCCTACTTCTTCTTTTTATTTAAACTTGCTCAATGTGAGTGAATGATTGCCACTTTTTAGGTTAGGCCAGCCCAAGCTTTAGGGTTTGACAAAGGTACAAAACGGTTGCATTCAAGGGTTTGGCCCAACTTTGCGCACAGACTTTCTTATAAAAAAAAAACTTGTGAGTTGCTCTGGAAGGAGCTTGTGTCATGGCTAAAGCTAAATCAGTCTCAGGCCTTTACCCTAGGCATGGACCGAGTATAGCTTAGGGAACAAGGATATTTTAGTTAAGGATTATTAATTTTGACGACTAGGTGCCACTGAGCTTATGGCTCTAATGGCATTACAATCCCCTTCCCCTTAAAAGGTTTTGGGTTCGAACTTTTGCTACAGAAGTTCGGCATCGAGTATTAACGACGAGATTCTTGAGAGGGTGAGCACTGTTTTTTCATTTTAAAACTTGTCTTTCTCGTTTTGGGATTTTGAATTTCACTGTAGTTTTCTCATCATCCAACCTGATGACAGTCACAGCATTTCAGACATGTGCATTTTGATGCCTGCTGTGTTCATGCATATTTGGTGGTGCTTATGTATAAATCTTTTCAACAACTTGTCAAACTTGCCAATCAATTTTCATTTCTTCATTGTGTTTTCCCTTTCCCTGAACACATATAAGCGTACCTTAATTCCAGCTGGTTTTTTTGCAGCTCGTTGAAGGAGCTGTTGATGCAGTTAATTATGAACAGGCTCCTCCAAGAGGCAAACTCTTTGGACGACAACATTGTTTACACTGAGTCAGTGGACTTCTCTTCTGTTGAGAACATTATCTAATTAAAGCTTCTTAAGTATGAGATAGAGATTGTTTTGTTAAAATCTGAGTGCGCTGTACCTATAGTTCACAAAATGGCCATCAGAAACTTCTGCAGAAGGATACTGTACATTGGTCTGTATCTGCTTAGCTGGTGTAGCAGGCTAGCAGCTAATGTTTGCTTGATGCCGTAATGTCTGCGCTATATTTTTCACAATGTTTCTATTAGTTGACTCTCTAATTCACCGATTTTCATTATCCATTGCATGTTCAGTTAACTTAAGAGTCTCATTCGAATACCCTCATTTATGTTCAGATGCCCAGTGAACTCCATGGTCTGCTGTCAGGAACTGCCAGTATTGCTTTTGCCGAAAATACGAAACCTTCTTACGGTGAGGGTGATGGGGATTTTCTAAAGGAAGGTTATAACATCACTTTTCCATGAAAGTGAGAAGGTGCAGTAGAGCAATTATGCTTTACTTCAGTCATCAAAACTCAGTTGTTTCTGCTCTAAAAATACGAAAAAGGTTATAAAATCATAGCTAGATTAGTTTTTTTGATTTCTTGATTCTGATTAATACCGAGCTCATCACATTTCAAATATGCTGATAGGTGAGGACTTTGAACATCTTCCAAGCTTAACATCAAACATTCACATTACATAAGGTATATATTGCAACATGGAATACCATTAAATGGTATGCTTTAAATTCAGGGAATTGAGATGATTGGAGCAAACTGCCTGAGTTTATAAGATTCTGGTCAAGAACACGTAGACAACTGGTGAAACTGTCGTATTGCTATCCGAGCTATAATTTGGTTGAGAATCCTGCTAAACTTATCCACGTTTCTTCTATTTCACCAATTGTGAGGATATGACTTATAGGGACTTCCCTGCAAGACTCTTTCTACCTGCGAGGCTGAATTAATATGTGGCAGCAGCTTCCTGTGTTTGTCATGCTGTGTGGTTAAGGAGAATTTTGAGATATGTGCATTGTTTTCTCATCTGGGGTGAAGCAGAGAATGATACTTTACTTTGGTATGTATCTTCTCATCTGGGGTAAAGCAGCTAATGTTCAGTTCATGCCAGAATGCATACGCTATATTTTTCACCATGTAAGCAATCGGGATTGTGTTACTTGACTCTCTTATTCACTGGTTCTTCTATTATATTCTGTTATCTCAAAAGTCTTGAAAGATTCTTTTCGTACATGTTCAGATGGCACGCGTGCTCCTAGACCTGTTGTCTTTCACTGCCAGCATTGTCTCTGTCGAAAATGTGATGCCTTAATATCGTGGAGGTGACGGGGCATTTCTGAGGAAGTTAGAACACCACTTTACCATGCAATTTAAAAGGTGTGTTGTAGAACAAATGTGCATGCTGTCATGAAACCTTAAGTTCTCTGTGCTATATATATATCAACAATGATTATGCTTTATTATTCCAGGGAGCCTGTGAAATTTAACCTGGAAATGCTTCAAAATCGTTATTATGATGATCTTAACGAGTATTTCAAGTTAGCCTGAATTTAAATATTAGAAATCAAATCAAGAAACATTACTTTACTAGTTCTTGGATTGCTTCATCTGATCAATTCTTGTTTTTGCTATATCCTATGCTGGTTCTCTGATTGTATCTATCTCGGTTGGTCAATTCGGGATGACAGAATTCTTATCAAATCAACACATGATGTGGAACAGGCAGTTTCTTTTTCTGAGCAGGTTTCACCTCCGAATGCTTAAATTGATTTATTTGGTCTGTGCATAATTTGATTACTGGTCCTAGGAAGAAAGGCTTCCGCAAGAAATCTAGCAAAATCATATTTTGCTGAAATCTGAACATTTTGGGACAACATTCATAATTAATTTTGGCAAATCGCCAAGGACTTTTTCCTGATTTATTTTCTGTCTCTGATGAAAACCAGAAAGCAGAGTAAGTAGTCAGAACTGATCCCAATTTCCTAACAGAGATCCACTCAGAAAAGCATATTAAAAAGCAGATCTCTCAAGTTCTTTGAACAATTGAAAAGATGGAGAAGGACTTCTCATAAGGTTAGTCCCTTTTCTTGTCTGTCCCATTGTAGTTTGTTGTGCAAGATTCGCAAAAGTTATTGAGCAATTACGTTGCACTTCAAATTAATTAACACAGTTTCATTTCTTTTTCTCTTTTCCTTTTCACTTTGCTTTAAATCAGATTGGTATAAAATGTAGTTGTCTTTGGATATCAGACATGTGAAAAAACAAGTGTAGATAACTAAAAGCTTTCTGGAATCAGATTTGTCTTATTGCTGTTACTCATCTCCTGCATGTTGAGAAAATGACAATATGCATGCAAAGAGTATGGTGGTGGGTGAAGGACTTGAGAACAGTTTCCAAGCTGAACAGCATGCTTCACATTTCTATATCATTTCATAATTTCTGTGTGCATCGAGGGTCTTGCTTAGACTTAGTTATGTTGAAACAAGATATATCGAACATGGGATCTTGAAAATTGACAGATACAATATAATTCAAAATTGATGCAGTTCGATCCGGCCTTCATATCTAATGTCTGGTTTACTTTTTTCCAGAAAAATGAAATGGATAGCATTTTATTCTTATTCATGTGAATGCAGATTCTCATTTATTCATGAGAATCCTTCTTATCTCAACATCCTCTTGGAATCACAAGAAAAAAAAAGGCTAAGTGATAAACGAAAGCGAAGCAAACAATCAGCCCTTGGGGGTAAAGGCAGTGCTTCTTTTGAACTAAATGGAGTAACCAATAACATGGCAACTTAGACCGACCCGGCAACGCAGAGCCACTGTCCTACAAAGAGAGCAGTGCAGTTGAGATTGGGGTTGATAGCATCAAAGGATGCAGCTGTCAAATTAAAGGACTGTGCAATGGTAAAACAAGTGTCTCCCCTTGCTGCTCCAATCACTTCATCACATTCTGGGGTACTTTTGGCGAAGAAACCAGCAGCTGCTCATCAGACATTGTTTAACATTTGAAAGAAAATGAAGTCAATATATTTCATGAAAACATAAGTTAATAGTTAATGCTATCTAAAGTACTTACTGCCAAGAATGCGACTTTCAGCCATGGAGATAATGAGGAGAAAGGAGAGCACCAAGATTGAGCTCAAAACAAAGGCTGGTATGCGGTTTCCCTTGGCCATTTTAAGGAATATGTGCTTTCCTTCCTCTCTAGTGGATATTCAGTTTATACTTTTCTGTTTTGTGGGTTGCGGACTCTCATGTCCAGCACTTCTATTTATACTACAATGTTCCATTGTTAATGATGAAACCAAGAAATAAATCCTAAATTCACTGTTGTTGTAGTTCTCACAAGGGGCCGGCGCCGGCTTCTGTAAAATTTGTGATAGTTTTCTTGTGATTCTCTTAGTTTGACATAATTTTTTTTTACTAAGCAAATCTTTTTTTACTAAGCATCCAATGTTTTAATATTCAAACAGCCCATGCAGTGGACGTTAAAAGATCATATCTCTCATACATGTCTCAAGTGATGCTTTTGCGTTTGTTAACGCGGTGCACCGTGCTAATTAATGGGTTTAATCACGGTATTTCAAATCGCTAGTTTAAATATAATTGTTAATTACTGTGATAATTAAAGGTAATTCTAAAATATTCTTTATTATCAGTTTAAAAACTCAAGTGGTTAATGTTCGAAGCATTAAAGATTGCATTTGGACAACTAGCTTGTGTTGGTTCAGATCATGTCGAAACAAACTAGCCCGATTTTTCAATTTGTTCATTTTTTTACACTAAGGGTGTGCATGATTGGCCTAGTGTTTGTGCACAAGACTAGCTAAATCCTTCGATTGAGTCTTATCTTTCAGATTGCACTGAAAATGCTGCCTTATCTACTGTTTGTCACCAGGAATTAACCTCATCAATTCAGCTAGCCGACCTTCGAGAATCCTTAAGGAATCAGGAATCCTTTTCTAACCAAGAAAACATTTGTCAACCGATATTCTATGCCTATAAATCCACAAACAAAGAGTCATATATTTCCACAAACCCTAGCTGCTAGCTAGACTCACCGTCTTAAATACCTTCTTCGTTTTGTCACAAACCCTACTGCCCTTCTTTCTCTCCCAACTCAATCATGGAGACACCCATCCTTTACGACTATATTGTCAGATTAAAACCCAAAACAAATAGAAACTCACAACACGTCAATAGTGACCAACCACAACAAAAGGTACCAGCAACGTTCCCTGTGAACTTCTTGCTTTACAAGCGAGAGATCTACTCTCTTCATGGAGAGTCGTTCTTTGCAATAGATAGAAGACCCGAGGCCATAAGCCGAAAAACTATTCACTTTCCGGTTGGAGATTCACCGATTCATCACATTAATGATTTCAAAGAGATCTTGACCGACATGGGCATCCCTGGAATCAAGATATCACAGATACTATTCGAAATTGCAACCAAGGCGCATGGCATTGATACTTGTAACGGCGTATTCATGATTGTCTCAATAAGGATGACAGTCTATCAAGAAGCCAGACTTCGTAATCAAGAAGATGATATTGCTAGAGCTGAGAGGGAGTCAATGGAGGTTGGGGCAAAGCCAATCCCGGCCACCAAGTCCTCTATTGATGCATTGGAAAGGGTGGTTTTGGACGCCTCGGCGTCAGCGAGAGACTGCACTGTTTGTATGGAAGAGATTGACGCAGGGAGTGAAGCAATTCGGATGCCGTGCTCGCATGTCTATCACTCGGATTGCATTGTTAGGTGGTTGCAGACCAGTCACATGTGTCCTCTTTGCCGCTATCATATGCCCTGTGAATACTTGTGAACATTATCATCAGCTCCAACTATCATTCAGATTTCATCACTTTGTTTTTCTTTTGTTAATTATAGCTATCATTAAAAATTTCAAAGGATGATATTTTTGGCAAGTTTGTTTATATATATTTGAGAACTAGACAACTATATGCATGTACATCTTCTGGTCTTCTGCAAATTTCTAGGTATTCAATTCGTGACTGAAGATCATAGTTTACAAGGAGATAAAGCTGAACTTCTTTTCTCATCGTCCGCAAGAAAAAAAAAAAAAAAAACCTTCTTTTTCATTGCCATAATTAATAATGGCTAGTGATATATGGATCATTAAAGAAGGGAATTAATAAAACAAATTCCGGTTTGCTATGAAAGTAACTGATTTTGAGTTTTTTTATTAAAAGGTTTTAAAGTTTTCTTGGAAGGTATTTATTGTAATATATATGGGGAATTGAGAGGAAAATTTGAGAGAAAATTAAAAGAAAATGAAAATATAAAAAAAATCAGTTTTTAGTAAAAAAGCAGAAATTAAAGTACTTTTTTTTTTTTACCCTTTTCATATTTCAATTTTAATCCTGACTCGGAAAAGGTTTTCTACTCACTAGGTTAACTCATGATTACTAGTTGTTGGATTAATATACAAGCTATCAAGTTCATTCAAAACAATTAATATTTTTATCAAAATAATATTATTTTGTTTTTTTTAATATTATTTGTGTTAATTCAGTCAGTCTAACTAGGTCAATTAAGTTTTATAAAATCAAAATATTTTATAATTCAAGTTAAAATCTAACCCATATCAAATTCTAGATCACACATTCTTAAGATCAACCAGACAAATTAGAATCGAATTGAATAGCTATATTTCCCTTCACCATAAAAATGTTTATATTCCTCACCAGAATAATGATGATTAATTGCATCAATAGAACATTAGTTTTCGGTTATAAGTATGTCAAGTTCTACTTCTTACTTAACAAAGTATATGTAATAGCGATTAAAAATCTTTAACCTGAGTTTAAATACATAGATAATTTTAAAGAATTAATATAAATTTATTTTTAATTCCTAATTTAGTAGTTTAAGTTTTTACTTTTTAGCTTAAATTGATTTTGTTTTGAGTATAATTAGAAAAATTGAAGATGGATTGAGAAGAGAAAAATTAACATGTACTAAAAAAAAAGCCTAGAAATGAAAAATGAAATGTTAAGTCTTATTTTACTATGGTTCTAAAAAAAACAGAAAAAAAACAATTTGAGGGTTTCTTTATTTTTTTTAATTTTATCTTTCAATATTGAATATACTAGGTATTGAACTTTATAATTTATTTTCTATAGATTTATCTTAGTTTCATGACTCAAGTCTTGAGTTTTGCAAGTTAGCCACGTTGACTTGAGTTATTATTTTAACTATTTTTCTCAACCTTATCCTTTAAAATTGAGTTAATTAGAAATTAAACTTTATAATTATTTCTTAATTTATTTTTATGAGGTTATCATAATCTCATGACTTATATCGCAAATTTCACGAGTTAGCCAGGTTGACTTGGGATTCTTTTGTCTTTTTTTAATAGGATATTTTTTTAAAAAAATTGGATTTATTAGGAATTTAACTTTATAATTTTTTTTTCAATTTACTTTCTATGAAATTATCAGGATCTCCTGACCTAGATTTTGCAGGTTAACTTTAGTTTACTTGAGTCATTTTTTATTTGATTTGGTTTTCAATTTAATCATTTTACATTTGGTTGATTGGTAATTGAGTTTCATAATTATTTTTTTTTATTTTTTTCTATTAAATTAGCACGGTTTTATTACCCGAGTCACAAGTTAGGCTAGTTTACTTAAGTTTTTTTTTAATTGATTTTTTTCAATTTAATCCTTCAATAATATTTGGTTGATTAGAAATTAAGTTTCATAATTTGTTTCAGTTTGTATTTTGTAAAGTTATCTTAGTTTCATGACTCGGGTCACAGTTTGGCCAATTAACTCTGGTGATTTTTTTATCTTTTTTTAATTGATTTTTTTATTTCATCTTTTAACATAGGGTTGATTGGGAGTTGAGATTCATAATTTTTTTTTCGATTTGCTTTCTAAAAAGTTATCTAAGTCTTATGATCCATGTTTGATAGGTTAACTTGAGTTAACTCACCTCTTTTTTTTAGTGTAATTTTATTTTCAATTTTATTTTTTAATATTAAGTTGATTGAGAATATGGTTTAATAATTTTTTTTTTTTGCTTTCTATAGGATTATTAGGGTCTCATAACCAAAATAACAGGTTAAACCGAATTAATCCAAATTGATTTAATATGTTGTCATTTCAATATTTTTTTAAAAAATATCTTGATTTTTTTGATTTAAACTATATTTTTATCTATTATCCCCTTGGTTTATTTTTAAACTTGCTAAGTCGACCATGTCATTTCAAATTAATTTTTATATAATTTAATTTTTTCCTGCTATTAAAAAAACTTGAATATTTTATTATTTAAAAAAATTAATTTAACCTGCACCTTAGCACAAAAATAATGGTGATTGATTAAACGAATTCGGCTTATATTTGCATTATTCGTATAACAAAATTGAATTTTACTAAAAAAAATGCTGGCCCAGCCCAACTTCATTGAAACTTGAAAAAATCAATGTTGGACTAGCCGAAGCCCAAACTGAAAGCCCATCCATACTTAAACAGTGAAACTTTGCCTTCTTCACTGCAGCTTGCATTACCAGTGCAGTCTTAGGACCTTCGGTTAGGGTTTATCTTTCCTCTCTCTAAAACTGAGATTTTACCACTTTCTCTCACTAGAAAATGACTAAATTCAGAAAGCTAAATCGACCCACTGGTCACCGTATGTCCATGCTCAGGTTCTTCATTTCTTCCCTTTTTTAAAATTTGGTTCTAGTTTTTTTTTAATTAATAAAAAACTTTAATTTAGTTCGATTTTCTTATGATTATTTTTTTCTATTTTCAGAACTATGGTGTCCCAGTTGATTAAACACGAAAGGATTGAAACCACTGTTGCAAAGGTAGGATTTTTTTACTCTACATTTACAGGGTTTTTGTGGGGTTTATATACCCATATGGTATATTGGCAAGAAATATTTAATTTTGATTGTTATTTTGTTGATTTGAGGTGGAAAAGTTTTGGGTTTTTTTTCATTTTTATTTGATTTATAAGGTATTTGATTGAAACATTGAGTAATGATATTCAAATTTCTGGGTTTAGCTGATTTTGTTGAATTGTGTGAAAATTTTGTTTCTTTCAATGGATTTTTGGTAGTGAATGATACGAATTGAGGGCGATGAAAGAATTTGTCCGGTAATGATGGTGATATGATTTTATTTTATTCTTTTTATTATGATTCTGCAGGCGAAAGAGATTCGACGTCTTGCTGATAATATGGTACAGCTTGGGAAAGAGGTGTGTAACAATTTAGTTATATAAATCAGAATGTTTTATGGTTAGTGTTGATTGAGCATGCAAAAGGGCTAGAATGATCAACATTATTGCTGACATTGCTAATTGTTTGCATTATAACAGGCAATTTGCACTCAGTGTCTTGTTGTCATTGCTTGTCCTCGAGTTACATGAATATGTAGATTGTACTGAAGATGTTGTGATTGGAACAGGCAAATTGATTTGTAGATTAGTATAAAGAACTTTTTGAAAGGAATCATTTCTTGCAGAAGGGAATGAGCTATATCTATTTTAAAACTTATCTCTTAGATCACATTCCCCCTTTCATCATTACCTTATTCTGTTTCATCAAAATTACAGGGTTCCCTTTGTGCAGCAAGGCGTGCCGCTGCATTTGTTAGAGGGGATGATGTCATTCACAAGCTATTTTCTGAATTGGCTTACCGTTACAAGTAAATTTGACGTGCTATTATTTCTTCTATAAGTATACTTTAATAGAAGGGCTTATGGAACGTTATGATGTTTCAGGGACAGAGCAGGTGGTTACACAAGGATGCTTCGAACTCGCATAAGAGTTGGTGATGCTGCACCAATGGCCTACATTGAGTAAGACTTTTTATTGTCTATTCTAAATTGTTTGTTATTATCACTTACAGACTTGTCACTTCTCTTGCCACTCATTATTGCACAGCCGATGCGCTTTCAAATTGGACAAACTATGGCGAAAGTGATTGTATTGATCTTTCTTTTATGAACATTAGTTGATCTTTTTTGGTAATGATGCCAACACAAGTGATGGTAGTCTGAAACACAACACTCACATATGAAATTACAACACCTCGTTTCTGTTTCCACTGAGCTTTATTTATTGTGAAGAATTTCAACATTGAATAAATGATCTGATTTTTGGAAGTAGCATCTTCCATATGAAACCAAGACGTTACTGAGATGAAAGAAAGTTGCTTTCTAAATGCATATAATCACATGAAGGAAACATAATATAATTGCCTATTTGTGGTTTGTGAACTTTATTCCCCATGAAAGATAGATTACATTATAAATGCTGTCAATCTCATCTTACTCAATAGTCTGACAACTATTGCCTTCATCTCTGCAGCACATGCAGAATTGATTTGCTATAAGAATTCTATTACTTGAATTAAACTCAAAATACAAAAGCTAATGATAATGATAATATCAAAAGGAAACCTATTGATGGTAGTTCTGGAAGCAAGATCAATGTTAATGGCATTAAAATTTTGAACAGCAAGGACAGGATTGTCTTGTTGAGATCCTTACGGAGTATTGCTAGTTGGCCTGCCCGCTGTTTCTCTATCCAAAAATCAAAGGGAATTGGAGGGCTTTTTTTTCTCTAATTGCCTTGGTTTTATATTTTCCCTTGCAGAGGATGCCTTTTCTCTCCATCCTGTAATTCAGTTTATTTGCACCATCAGTAAATTTTTCCATTATCTAAATAAATATTAAAATTACAGCATCACAACCAAATATTAGATTGTCTGTTCCCAAAGCTGAAGTTTTGTTGTGTCACCTTATAAATGTGTGAAAGGACTCTGGGAGGTGTTTAGATCACCAGTAAATTTTAAGTCTTTGTGGACTCGTGAGTTGATGTTCATGCTATGCTATTATAGGAAAAATGAAATTTGATTTTTTCAACTCATTAGATCATTAAATTATCCTTGCTAGAAGGTTTTATGTCACTTTGTCGAAGGATATTTTTTCCATAAAAAGGGGTCAGAGATAGCACCCACCAACTGGTATAAATAATTAATAAGCATTTCTCGGATACAATGAATGGCCAAATGCATGCTTGAGATTACATCTTGCATGAGAATAACTTAATTTTGAAGTATATCGAGGGTGATGCCTTTCCTTTTCAAATCTTTCAAAGGGGGTTCACAAAAGCTGTTGTTGTAATCTTTGACGTAGTGAAGTAGGCAATGTTTCCCAAGCCAACATCTGGTGTTTTTTTGAACTGTTTCATTAATTGATGTTTTTTTTCTTAAGTTTGTTGAGGGTAGCCTGGCAGTTTATTCTTATATTTTTTGTATATGGACAGGTTTATCGATAGAGAAAATGAGCTTAGACAGTCCAAACCGCCAACCCCTCAACCACCACAGAGAGCTCCTTTGGATCCCTGGACAAGATCACGGCTTACCAGGCAGTTTGCACCCCCTAAAGAAGAAAAGAGCTCTGATCCTGAGATATGATCCAGAAATCATTATTCTCTGGTTGCAGCATTGTGCTTCCGCTAATCTGTTTGCATGCAGTACCTCCTCATGCTGTGCATCTAAAAGCTTGATACCTGCATAATATGAATGCAGCACCATTATGCCCCACTAGTTGTTGCCCCTATTTTTGTGAGAGCATAGATTAAAAAAAAAAAAGATCCCAATATGGATCTGAATGATTGTTCTTTTCTTGCTATTGCAGAAGGGTGGTTTTTGCTGTACAAATTGAAGGGTTAATTGTAGAAGGTCCCAATATGAATCAAAATAATGTCATCGTTCAAGAATTTAGAGTTGGATACTTTGATTCAGTTGAACTATGCTCTGACCTTGTAGATCTAGCTCAAGTATTTTCATTTTTACTGGCTCTGAGTTTTGACCAGCAACAGCTTATAGGCATGCTTAGCATGTCAACTTTCCCAAGAATAGCCAAATCTGCAACCGTCCTACGCACCCACATGAAGAAAATTGAATTAAAAGCGAGAGAAGGTTTTGCAATTCAAGAAAACAGTAAATGAGGATGAGGAAAAAGCTGTGCGCGAAGTACAAAACTGACCAATCATTTTTAAGTGTTTTCTATTAAAGTTATCTAACCCTTAGCAATCAAAAGTTAATTTAATCACCACATTCCAAAAGTTGTGCCATTGTACTTTAGTGAAGGACCGAAGGTCATTGTAAAGGTTGCCACTCCACAAGAAGCCGTTTTCAGTCTTTAATCATGATTCACAAGCATTTTGTATTGGTGGGAAGCCCCTAATATAAAGGTAACAACAACCTTACAAAAAGATTGGCTCGTTCTTTTTGACTTGGCGCATAATTTTTGTTCTCAACTCTGTTTGGAGATGAATCGAAGTTGAGAGAGCTTGCAGCATACGGTCACTGAAATAGGTTACAACTCACAAAATGTCAGTAGACTACGAGGACGTTGGCAATTTCCCAAGATAACTAGTGCCCCAAAACCAAAGGGATTAATTAGGTCTCATTTTCTTTTCCATAGATTGTCAAATTGGTGCAAAGACCATACGATGAAATAGAGTAGAGCATTGGTCAAGGGCACGCCCATTTCCATGGAAGGTATAAAGAAAAAATCCGAGTCTACCAATTGTTCGGTTGCTTGGCTTCAAATTCAATTATACGTACACAGACAGAGACATCAATCCATTCCAATTTCGGTACATACAAGTATTTTTCTGCCCAAACTATATAGGTAATGCATGGAAGGGATGGAGTAACAGAGAGATACGTAGCGATAGGTGCAAGGATTCTATCGTACAAAGAAGTCCCACCTTCTTGTTCAACAGACAAGTGTTGTTGTCATGGTAGTACAAAGGTGTCAGTTCCTGATTGGGCAAGTCCCAGTTGAAACTTTGAAATGAACATTGCTTGCTATAATGGCATGATTATTCTATAATCATGCCTTATTAGCCCTTTTTTTCAACATTCCATTATCACTTAAAAAATGGGTTTATTTAGTGCTGAGTTTCTTTGCTTAAATATAAAGGATAGAAAAGGGTTGGAAATGGGAGTTAACAGGCTTTTTTGTGACGTTAATCATTTGTGCATATCATTGCAAAATGTTTAATCAAATTGATTAACATTTAGGAAATTAGTTCATGATTTTACAGTGGATGAGAGGAGAACAAAGGGATGTGGAAAATTGGGTTAACAATCAATTTTTCTTCTGTTAGTGAGGGTGCTACTTTTATGATAATCACTGAAGAAGCATCAGTAATGTTCCCCCATTTTGGCAAGTGAGATGGGACATTTATATAATTATTTATTTTTTAAATTAAGTACGATAGGACTTTTATTTTTCTTGTGATGAAAAATGAGATGGGACATTTGATCACCTTCAATCCCTTCCATATCTATCATTAACCAAACCAATTTGTTTTCATTAACCTAATCTAGCAACTACTTCCAAGATGATAGAAATATATTCTTTGATCTTTTGTAATAGTATTGTTTTTTCCCCAGGCAAAACACTAATCAGAACTCTAGTTTCTTAGTGTTTTGTAAGAAAAGAAAAAATAGAGAAAAGAATGAGAGATTATATAAAAATAAATAAATTTGGTGACAACAAAAACTTGAAAATGAAATTTTATTAAGTGAAGAAAGGAAGATTCAAATGGACGTTAACTCTGTCTATATTGACTACTTATGCTACCTCGCATATGCTCTCAAGTCTCAACCTGCCTTTCCTTGTGCCACTCTCACCATCTTTCTATTTCTAAAAAGGCTAAAAACTATAATCATCATAGCCTAAGGTTTGCTTCACCAATCCCC
>Ga0325411_1005847_pt1 | contig 13573 bp, 11 predicted proteins | sample PopdelMetagenome_13_FD_206181 | JGI IMG/M metagenome (GOLD analysis project Ga0325411, IMG submission 206181) | Populus deltoides microbial communities from Bellville, Georgia, United States - Xylem-PdIQD-R4 | ecosystem: Host-associated > Plants > Phyllosphere > Stem > Wood/Secondary xylem... | reverse complement strand
GAGGATAATGGTTGATCGAAACATTCTTTTTGCTACCATATCCAATATATATATTAGAAAAAGAACTTATATTTATGCTATAATTAGTTTAATTTCATTATATATAATAATAATAATAATAATAATAATAATAATAATAGAAAATTACATCGAGTTTTTATAGTTCGATTCTATACTTTACTTTCAATTCAAAATCTAAAATAAAATAAAAATAAATAAATTTACTCTTATAAATAATATAAAATAAAGACATAAACTAAGTATAATACAGATTTGAATTCCCCTTCATACGATCGAGAATATTTGTTTCTGTGACTGCTTTTGCTTTTAAAACAGACCATAAAAATAAATTATTTGATTAATTACTAAATATAATTTACTGTTTATAGAACCTAGTACAATTTAAGTTTAAAATGTAGGGTAACTGAAAGCCGCTTCAAACTGCTTCTCTTTCTTCCCACGTCTCCACTTAAATGGTGGAGAGTGAATTAATTCACTCTCCACTGTTCATGGCCGGACCGGGTCCGACCCAGTAAAAAAATTATTTTTTTATTTTTAATTGTGTTTTATTAAAAAAAACTAGTGTTTAATATTATTTAATGACACTACATAAATTAAAAGGAGATCGCATAATGACGTAATATTTGCAGAATTTGATCACAATCCCAATTTTGTTCCTGATGATATTTTACCTGATGTTGTTGCACGCTTAGAAAACCATGAAAACTGTAGTCCCTATCGGATGGATTTCATACGTGATGGAATTGCAAATAGTTTAATGGAACAATAAAAAATATTTTATATAAAGTATTATTTATTTCATGATGTAATAGCAATAATTAAATTTACAATATTTAAATTAAAAATCATATATATATATATATATATATCTTTTTTAGTTATTTTATAACTTCAATTTGAAAAGAATTCTTAACTAAATACATTAAACTACTTTTTGTTCAACTTCAATTTCAATCACAGTTTTAACCAAACATATATAAATACCAAACAAACCTCAACCAAAAATGTTTTTTATAAAATAATTTTTTTTAAATCACAACCACAAAAGCTACCACCACAATACCAAACACATTCGAACTTTAATAATGAAATGGTCGTCTCTTTATGACAACCCACGGGACCCGACAATCCTCCTAGTTAAAGACAATCCTACCCTTGACAATAGTAAGCTCATGAAAAATGGTTAAGCTCATGAAAAATGGGCATCCTCATAGTTAAAGACAATCCTACCCTTGACAATAGTAAGCTCATGAAAAATGGTCTTCACCTTCTAGGAACTAAAGAGAAGTTCAAGATGTTTATAAGAAAGTATAGCAAAGAGTATGCAACGAAAGAACGTGCACCACATTGGAATCTTCAATAAGAACTTGATCAACAATGTGGTGGGGTGTTTTTTTTTACCCATAAAAGAACAAAAAAAACATATAAAACTTGTTTTTGATGATAGCTTTTTATATATTAAATGAGTTGTATATTAAAAACAAAAAGTTATCACATTTAACTATACAATACTCTCAAACACCCTTCAAAGTTGTTGAGTACCAGGCACCAGACCCCATTTCTATTAGGCTGGTGGTTTTGGGTGGTGGTAATGAACCAGTAGATAAAGGTTTTGTTTCTTCCACGGATTTTAGTGGTTTGCATGATAGTTTTGATTGGAGAGAGAAAGGAGTTGCCATTGATGTCAAGATGCAGGTACAATTTTTATTAGACTGGAGAGGTAAATTGGGCAATTAGCACACAAAACACAAATAAATAGCAAATTAACATAGGATGAAAAAGTTTTGATGAAATAACATAATTTGAGGAGGTTGCGGTTCAGAAACACGACAATATTGAAATGTCGCATTTCTAAACCACGACATGTGACTAGATATCGCAGTTGTGAACCACGACATCAATTATAATTTTGTCACGGTTTATAAACACGTCATTGAATCAAATGTAATTTTTTTTCAATCTAGAAATTTCAAACCGCATACCATTTTGAGAAACGACTAGACATTTTAAAAAATAGTCAGGCAATAGCCAAAATAGTTTTACTGTTTCTCACAAAAATCAAACCAATTTGGCTATTGTCCATTTTTCAAAAACATTTGTGTTTTGAGCTTGAAAAAGTTCATAAAATCATAGTTTTTGTTAATCTGAAATTTAATTTACTTTATGATTTTAGAGAGTTAAAATTTTTAAAATTTTAACAAAATTTTAAGATTTTTATGTTTCCCTATATAGGAACTATATCCAGAATCTTGTCCCACTTAAAGAATACCCTGTAAAAAACCACAATACCCCAATCAACAAATTATAATGAAATTCAACAAATTCTTACATTTCAAAATCACAAGTAACCTTAGGAATGCAAAAAAACAAAAACATATATACATGCAAAATGAATAAAAAATAATTCAATAATACAATATTCAAGTAATCCTAAAATATATAAACATAACTCATCTATCTATCTATGTCTGTATCACCTATGGGATAATCTGGGTTCATCAATAGCATGACTAGATTCAACTCATGCACTTGCGTGAATGACTTCGTCCTCTGCCATGACATCATCAAAAGTTAACCTCTTTCCAAAGGTATCAAGTCTAGTATAGCAAACATTTAACCACAAAGACATAATGGTGTGAACTTCACTTTCTTTGTTAATATTACAAAGATAAAATGTAGCCTCTCGAACCTCTCGCAACATAAAGCCAACCTAATATTAATAAAACGTTAATGTTAAATTAAAAGATCAATACATAAAACCCAACGTTTAACAAATATTAATTATGAAAAGATTCGATTACATACGAGACTTTGAATTTGTTGAGCATGTTACTCATATTGCATGTATCTAGGTGGAGAAACCTGCTCGGGATCCAGAGTAATGACTCGATATGTGATACTCATGTACCAAATCATTTATTCCTCATATGTAGTCATAGGATGTATTTATGTAAATATCTCATTCCTTTATGCATCCCATTGTAATATATAAACTTCATGTCGGCTTACCCAATCATAATCATCATTTTTACCCCGACAAGTTATAGCATAAAATGCATCACTTGTGTCAATGTCAACTGAAATGTGTTATTTGTAGCCAATTTGTCACATTACCTAGTCTGGACAATATAGCTAGACCATCTCAAGAAATATCAAAGCAACCACTAATTTTTCATTTGAATAAGGTGTCCATATGACTTGTAGAATATTTTTAAAAAAATATTAAACAATAATTATTCGATGAACTATAATGATTTTTATTAAACCAATGGTTGAAAAAAAAAACTTGGATAGCATGATACTTGTTTAGCTCACTCCGATAAAATAACAATATATGTGTTGAATTATTTTCAAATACTCTACTAGTACACCACTTAACATTAAAAATATGTTAGTTTAATTGTATTTTTTTAAAGTTAAAATTACACAATATAAATCAATATAATTGTAAAATAACATCGTAATACCTGCATCCGAGTGGTAAATAAAGTGTAACCCTTATAATCTGAACAATCATATATGACAATTAGGGTATCTAGGGTCTGTTCACATGAAAATGTTCCCATAACCATAATTATTATTCAATAAAAACCTTTTGTGTTAACAATAATTATTTCTCGCTTCATACCTGTAAAAGTAACAAATATCCCTCAACCTATTTGACCTCCTTCATGCATGCAAGACATGGATGTTTGTACAAGAATGTCAAGATAACAAATCTCCAGCTATATGTGGGGATGACATCAAAATCATCCAGAATCGTCATATAAATTAAAGGCACATATCTTTTAATTAAGTCCGTGAATAATACACTATTAAACAGATGAAGTATATATGCTTTGACATACTTACATAACATATTAAAATTACAATAATAACTCATTCAAACTTAACAAATAATTAACACTTTAGATTTATAATTTATTTTGTACCTCCACTTCTCCTTAACATCAATTTGTGGTGTTGTAAATGTCTCCTCAATCCACTTAAGACATATGCTACCCCCTTCAATTTAGAAAGAGAGGGTGTCAATCCAAATGATTACTTGCATAACGCAATCCTATTACAAACATCAGAAGATGTGACTACTCGTTCATCAATGGACAATTCAAACAAAACCACAATGTCTTATAGTATCGGTGTCATCTCTCCATACCTATATGTAACATGTGTGTCTCACATCTCTATAGCTCAATTAGTACATAGATCAAGTCATAGTCAAGCTTGATGCGGTCTAGACAAGTTACATACAAAAAACCTGCCTGGAACACATATGGTTGGACCCTCTCATCTAGTCTCATCCGCCTATATGTACGATAATAAATAGTAGTGGTCTTATCCTGCATAATAATTTAAATTATAAGTACATACATATATAAGTAAATTAAACATAAATTAAAAATATTTTAAAATTAGAAATTCTTACAATGTTGGCGAATACATCCTCCGATTGATGTCAATCTTACAACCACAAAACAAAAATATCGACGAGTTCGGTAGGCATATATTGTGACTAATGCTCTCTATGATCATAATCATGCTTCCCCTACTCATAGTCCTTCTCTTTCTATTGATGCTCATGTTGTCTCTAATCATCATCCAAATATGGACACTCAATATAAGTATACGATATGCCACCTCGAATGCGTGACATCTTAACAAATAATACTTGTGATAAATGTGAAACTAGATAAGTTTGATACGCATAAAAATATATATTAATATACCATAACATGATAAATAAATAATATATATTTTGCATATAATTGTATTATCATACATACAATGTATATTAGGACATGTTTTCCTATTATAGCTCATGTCATTGCATATGCAACACATATATTATGCACGACCTTTTCTTGCATCCATCTTGTTGTGCAAACGAGTTGACATCATTGACCACACCCAAAATTCCATCTAGATGAGTCTGTTTCACCTCGAGGTATAGTGTTTATCAGTCCATTCTAACTTGTTTGGTAATGGATGAAATGACATGCTATATACTAATTTGTAGCTCTAAATCATATAATGATCATTAACAAACTGTGTAAAGTCTATGTGATTCTTGGCACAACATGTATAAACATGTGAATATGGTCGTTGAAATGTCTTCCATTTACCATATGTCATATTCTATCATTCAAACTAACTGTCCATCTAACTTCTTTAACAACACCCGGTTTAATAAGAGTGTTGATCTAAAACACATCTTTCTCAAAGTTAAACAATATTGCAATATGATCTCTAGAGTTATCCTTGCTCAATGTCAATTGCTGGTGGCTAAATTTTACCACGTTGAATTTCAGCATTAGCTTCACGTCTCCACTTGACCCAATAAAGTACACCTACATAATATTAATTGCACCAGAGCTGAAATAGGCATTACACAAGCACCTTTTACAACATAATTAAATGATTCTAAAAGATTAATTGTCATGTTACCATACCAATGACCGCTATTATAACATAAAGCTCATTTTTCTTTTGGCTCTCATTCAAGTCATTCTTTATATACTGAGTCCAACTTACATATTTTTTCATACTATAAATCAAATTTGCGCTTTGAAGGTTCGTAATACATCCTTACAAATATTTTTTTCATAGCTAAGTCTTTGAATTTATAATTTAAGTTGTTAATAAAATGTTTGGCACAGTACCAATGGTATCGTATAGGTTCAGACCAAACTTCTGCTACACTATTATTGATGTCTGTATGTCTATATGATATTATACATAAACATGTTCTAGCACCAGTAACACATATTTGTAAGCAAAGAAAAATCCATCTCTAATTAGAATTATTTCCTTCATCAACAATTGCAAAAACTAAAAGGAATAACCTATTATTTGTATAAAAAACAATTGCAATCAATAACTTTTATTTTACAACCCATGTTTTGTCATATGAAATTTTATAATTGTAATGCAATTTTATTTTATAATTTTATTTTTTTTTGAAACCATCATTGAAAGATTATTCACAACAAGGATTGACATAGCATTAACAATAAAATTTGCATCATGCTGATGATAGTTTTTTTTTACAAAGGTCAAAACACATGTGTGTAACCCTTTTAACTTTACTATCTCAAATGAATATGATCTTTTATAATATCCCCCACACAAATATAACTTACATTCAAGTGCTTACATATATTGTAATTGAACAAATATAAAGTTTGACCGTTGGACTCAATATTCAAATGAACATGCAACGTGCCATCATTTAACTATATTAATCAATCCAGACCCTCCCGGTATATGTCTATGACTAAGTGTCTAATCATTAGAAACAAAAACTAGACCTAAAAAACATTTTCAAATTCAGGAATAGAAGGTATGATTTCATCATCAACATCATCATTATTCGCCATCACATTCCAGTCTAACATATCATTATTTTCTTTGTCATTGGGCCTAGAATAGTTAAATCTATGTTGATTAGTAAATTGATTGTTAAACATGGTATCATGTATCATTTGTAGCAAATTATCTGACAAAAAAAAATGTTTTTACCTCTACTAACTGAATTTGAAAGACCAGTAAAAGTTGGGACACACATAAATTTTGACCGACTACTCACATACAATATCATCATATTCAAACCACTTTAAATAAAACAAATTAATCATTATTTAAAAATTACCATCATAATTGAAATAATATTGATGTCTACCAACTTTTCCGATCATTGTTTAAAAACTTTTTCCTGAATATTTTGCAGCTGTTTATCAAGCCTTCTACGTTAGTCTCGTGTAACCTTCATTTTGTTATTTTCTATTATTTTTACCATTGGTGAAGTATTCAAGATTCCTTTGGAGTTGTCTCCAACTTCCCTTTCCAATCTCTAAGTAGCTATATAAAACTGGAATTGATTTGCCAGAGCTTTAATCTGTAAGTTGATCTGATCATTCCTTTTGTTTTGCTCCACCCATTGTTCTTGCCATTTGTTTTGTTGATTAACCATTGATTCTTAGATTTCTCGGTGAATATTTTGCAGCTGTTTATCAAGCCTTCTACATTAGTCTCGTATAACCTTCATTTTGTTATTTTCTACTATTTTTACACCAGATAGAATCAATTCGAGCTTGAATTTGGCTCTGGTACTAATTGTTAGGCTTATTTCCTAACAAGAAAATAAAAGGAGTGAACATAAAAAGAAAGATGAGAGAAGAAAAGAAGAATGGATTCTGTTCTATTATTGCTTGCTTCAAATGAAAATGCCCTTACATCTTTTATACACTTCAATCTTATTCAACTAACTTGCTAATTGATTTTCCCTCCTACTAACTACTTACAACTAACTTAACTAACTGCTATTAACAGCTAAGCAACATGCTTTATATTTCATCATTGTAACTTCTGCAGCTAACAATTCTTATTCGTTCTTATTCCGCATATGCTCTTTATTTATTAACATGTGTAGAATCTAACATAAACACTGTCTTTTCTCTCCCTTTTAGTTTGGTTTGCGTTCAACCAGGGGAGCTGTTTCTCCTATTCTCATTTCATTTTCTTGGTTTGGTTATGTTTGAGTTGGGTTTGGTATTGGTTGCCGTGGAATATGTGTTGATTTCCCATTATTTTAGCTGGATTTATTGGGTTGTCTGTTAGTTGTGCTTCTCAAGAGTTTTAGTCTCTCAGTTGCCTGGCTCTCATGATGGCTTGATGTTTGCTCTTGTCCTTTTTATTTGCTCATTTCGTTGTTCTGTGACACTTTCTCTGTCTTTACTTATTTTTATGATAAGTTTGTTTGTTTTCTTTGATCATTGGTTAGGTTTTGTGTATTGTGTGCATTCAATGATTGTTTTTGCCTTGGTTGTAGTTGTTTGCAACGATCCATCGATTTTGTTTGTTCTTGTTGTTCTGAGCTTTGGTGTTCTTTGGAGGTCTGTTGGCCTGTACTGAGTGTTTGGTTGTTGTGTGTATTTCATTTGAGTTTACTTCTTTGTGATTGTTATTTCTGATTTTGATTTGATGTTTAGACTAAACGTTGTGTGGCTTATGTTATATGATCTTTTTTGCTTGTTTAGGATCTTCGGTTTTTTCTATTGCTAGGCTTGATGGGGGTCCTTTGAACTGTTGGGTTATTCGTTTATGGCGTTCTTTTGAGATTTTTTAGTGATTTCTTTGTCTTTGCTTTTGTTTGGCCCTTTACAGGACTACCGCTCTGATTCATTGAGGCCTTGCTGGTGATTTTCAGTCTCTTTAAGTTTTCATGTTCTGCTTTGGAATTACCTGTTACGAACTAGGAGATATGATGAAGGCTGGAAAAAGAGCAACAAAAGGCAACAACAACATTGAAAGAATATAGTTAGTAGTTAATTAGTTAGAAAAGCAGTTGAGTTAGTCAAGGAAGTAGTTAGAGTCAGCAGGCTTGAATATAATTACAGTTAGTAGAAGAATAAAAGCTTGTATATAAACTGGTGTATGGAAACGTGTTGAAGAGAAGAAAACACAGAACATTATTCTCAATCTTTGCTCTTCCCTCTGTTCTCCTTTCTCTTCTCAATTCTCTACTCCTCCTCTACTCTCTCTTTTTTCTGTTCTTTCTCAATTTCTATTCTCTTTTCTTGCTATTCTTTCTCATTCTTGTTAAGCTGAGTTTAACATTACCCTTGGGGGATTTACAATGACTTCAAGCTGTTTATCGTTTCCAGTTTCGGTTGTTTTATGTCGATTCAGGTTATAGTGGTTTTGGTGGTTTAACTTATTAGGTTTTTCTTTCTTCTTCGTCTGTTGAACGGGAATCCCCGGTTCTGTTTCTCTTTGTTGTTTTTCTCTTTGTTTACTGTGTTGTTCTCGATTGGCTTTCCACAAATGATTCTTGGGGGTTGCAGGTTCCTTCTTGCCTTGTTGGTTTCTGCCCTATTCTGCTTTGATAAATGTTATGCTGTGTTTCCTGCCTTTTATTCCTATGTTGCAGCAGCCACTCTTTTTGAGGGCTTTCTGGCTCTTTTTGCAATTTCCTTGATCGTTTTCTTTACACTCTTGCTCAATTGTTTCTCCTATTAATTTCTCTCTCTCTTTTTTTAATGGAGTCCTACGTTCCAGTTATCGTTGTTTGGTTGTGCTTCTGGTTTTTTTTGCTTTTTTTTTTCCTGGGTCTTTTGCTTTTCGTGCCTTGTTTGCTTCCATTTGTTGCTGTTTCTTTTTTGGTTTTAAAACAATGCTCCCTTTCATCGGGTGCAAGCTAGATTGCTGTCTAAAACTGGGCATAAAGGAACATGGATTCCAATCTCTACTAGGTTTGCTGGGACTTGGGGTATATGGTGTAAAGGATATACACAATCCACTCAATACAAGTTGACTAGTTCAGCATGTAAACCGGCAATAATAATTCAAAAGAGTTCCTTATCCTTTATCCGTAGCTGATGTAACAAATCTAGTAATCTGCAACATGTATTTAAATAGTAACAAGTATACTGAATAAATATCAAAGCAAATTATCTTAATTCAACTGCTTCTTCATGGTATCAGAGCTTTTGCTCTAACGAGATTAATTCTATCTTCTTCTCTTCTCTTCTCTTCATTTTTCTATTTTCTCCATGGCTGATCACAACAATTCCACACCAGCAACCCCTACGATTACCACCTCATCCACTGATCCTCCCATTCCTCTTGTTGCTCTTACCAGTGGTCAACTTCCTCTCAAACTTACTCATTTAAATTATCCTTCCTAGTGTGCTCAATTTAATTCTCTTCTCTTCGGATATGATCTGCAAGGCTTCATTGATGGAACCCATCCTTGCCCTGATCGCACCTCTGCCACCTTCTCTTTATGGATGTGCCAAGAACAACTATTGCTATATCCTATCCATATTTCAGTCTCTGATTCCATTGCTCTTCTTATTACATCCACAACAGCCTCACAAGAGGCATGGGACAAACTTACTCGTCTCTATGCTAGCCGTTCTCGGTCACGTGTCATGAGTCTTAAGGAATGTCTTGTTCGTCCTCGTGATTCCAGCTCTCTCAATGAATATCTCTGTTCTATTAAAACCATTGCCAATGAATTGGCACTCATTGATACCCCTGTTTCTGATTATGATATCACAATTGCTATTCTTAATGGTGTTGGTCATAAATTCAAAGAACTTACAGCAGGTATTCATGCTTGGGAACACCACATCTCTTATGAAGAACTTCATGATAAATTAATTGATTACAAGGCATATCTTAAAAGAGAGGATTTAGGGTCAACTTCATCAGTTTTGTCTGCCAATACTACTCAGCGATATAATTCGCATCGTGGCCATCAGTCCACTTGGGCATCCAATCGCAAAGCTGTATTACCACATCACTTTCATCCTCAGTCCTCATGGTCAACTTCTCGTCAGTTTTCTTCTACTCAACAGGTTTCTCCCTGGCAAACCAATCGCAATAACTATCAAAGACGTGGATACAGAGGTGTTTGTCAATTCTGTGACCAACAAGGTTATAGTGCAAAGCAATGTACACGAGCAAAGGGTCTTCTTGGTCCCTCACCTACTGCTCACTGCACCACCACAAACACTGCCCCTAGACAACCTTGGCTCCTGGATTCTGCTGCCACAAATCATGTCACCTCTGATCTTCACAACCTTTCCCTTCACTCAATCTATGATGGTCCTGATTCTATTCTCATTGGTGATGGTACAGGTTTGTGTATTTCTCATTCTGGTTCCACTACACTTTCTCCTTTCATTATCTCTAATGTTCTCTGTGTTCCTTCAATTCAAAAAAATCTGGTGTCTGTGTCTCAATTTTGCAAACAACATCTAACTTCCATTGAATTCTTTCCCTCTTATTTTTTTGTGAAGGACCTACGCACGGGGCAGACTCTTCTTCAAGGCCCGAATAAGAATGATATTTATGAATGGCCTCTAACTGTGCCAGTGCAACCGTCTGCTATGGTTGGTGTTAAAACATCAGTGAATGAGTGGCAGAAAAGGCTCGGTCATCCCTCTTCTCGCACACTTCAATCTCTTCTCCAGAAATTTTCTTTACCTGTCTCATCCAAAAATATATGTTTAACATTGTGTTCATCTTGCCAATGCAATAAAAGTCACAAGCTTCCATTTACAATGTCCTCTCTTACAAGTAATGGACCTCTTGAAATCATTTTCATTGATGTTTGGGGTCCTGCCTCTGTTGAATCTATTGATCAAAACAAATATTTTGTTATTTTTGTGGATCATTTCACTTAATATATTTGGCTTTATCCCATTAAATACAAGTATGATGTCTTCACTATTTTTCCAACATTCAAAAATCTTGTAGAAAACTATTTTAAAACCAAAATCATTTCCATTTATTCAGAAGGTGGGGGTGAGTTTCAAAAACTCAAACCTTTTTTAGCAAAATTTGGCATCTCTCATCTCATGACACCACCTCATACACCTCAACATAATGGCATTGCCAAACGTCGTCATTGTCATATCATTGAGACCGGTCTAACTCTTCTTTATCAGTCGAATCTTCCTCTTAAATTTTGGTCCCATGCCTTCCAAACAGCCACCTACCTTATAAATCGTCTTCCCACACCTATTTTACACAATCGCTCTCCTTTTCACGCTCTTTTTGGTGACATTCCAAACTATTCCAAACTTCGTATTTTTGGTTGTTTATGTTTTCCTTGGTTACGTCTATACAACCATCACAAGCCTGAACCTCGTTCCCGTCCTTGTATTTTCCTAGGCTATTCCCTCACCCAAAGTGCATACAAATGTTTTGACACATCACAAAATCGTATTTTTCTATCCCGTCATGTGGTCTTTGATGAAACCGTTTTTCCATACCTCTCCTTCGCCCAGCACCCCCCATTCCATTCCCAATTCTTCTCCTCCATAACATGACTTGTCTCCCATCCATGTTCCATTCATTACTGGACCCATGCACCACCAACCATCGCAATTGCCCACCACAGTCTCATCCACAGCTCCACGATTTCCAACGATATCATCTTCTTCAGGCACTGAAGTTACTGCCACAATGGTTCCTCCTCACATCCTCCCATCCTTACAACCTACAAATACATCCATTCTCATTAATACCTCATCATCACACCTCCACCAAACACACCCCATGGTTACTCGTTCCCAAAATGGCATTGTTAGACCAAACCATCAACTTAATGCCACCACCAGACATAACCTCCCTGACACAGAAGAACCATCACGTGCTTCAAAGGCTCTTCGTGACCCAAAATAGCGCGCTGTCATGTCAGATGAATTCAATGCCTTACTACGTAATGGCATGTGGGATCTTGTCCCTCCCTCTACATCTACAAACTTGGTTGGCTGTAAGTGGGTTTTAAAAATTAAACGCAACTCTAATGGCACGGTTGATCGTTATAAAGCACGTTTAGTTGCGAAAGGTTTTCACCAGCGGCCGAACATTGACTATAAAGAAATTTTCAGTCCTGTCATCAAGCCCACAACTATCCGAATTGTTCTCAGCCCTGCTGTTACCAATGGCTGGCCACTTCATCAACTGGATATCAATAATGCATTTCTTCATGGTACATTGTCTGAAGCAGTGTTTATGTCTCAACCTCCAGGTTTTACTGATTCCCAGTTTCCCACTCATGTATGCCAGCTTTGTCAAGCCCTCTATGGTCTCAGACAAGCCCCCAAGGCCTGGTATCATGAGCTTTGCTCTTTCTTGCTATCTTATGGTTTCACAAATGCAGTTTCTGATCCTTCTCTGTTTATCTATAATCACAATGCACAGCTCATATATTTTCTGGTATACGTTGATGATTTAGTTGTCACTGGCAATGATCCTTCTTCCATCGCTAGCTTCATCACAGCTATATCAACAAAATTCTCAGTCAAGGATCTTGGTATTGAAGTGCTTCCCACCCCCTCAAGTCTGTTTCTCTCACAGCAAAAATATATTCGTGATCTCTTGGTTCGCACATGCATGGAAGGTGCTAAAAAAGTTGGCACTCTAATTACCATTGGCTCTCTTTTTCTTAAAGATGGTACACCTCCTGCAAATGCCACTGCCTATAGGAGTGTCATTGGGGCATTGCAATACTTAAATCTTACTCGCCCAGATATATCTTTTGCTGTCAACAAGGTATCTCAATTCATGTATTGCCCCACTGAATCCCATTGGATTGCCACTAAACATCTGTTGTGATATCTCAAATGCACTATCTTTCACGGTCTACATCTTCGCAGGCATCAAAATCCTTCATTACATGCGTTTTCTGATGCTGATTGGGCTGGAAATCTAGATGATCGAACTTCAACCACTATTTATGTGATCTTTCTGGGTGGCAATCCTATCTCATGGAGTTCCAAGAAACAGAGGTCTGTTGCACGGTCTTCCACAGAAGCTAAGTATAGGGCCATTGCTACAACAACTGTTGAACTTGCATAGATTCAATCTCTCCTGATAGAACTCCAGTTTCCTCTCCCATGCACACCGGTCATTGATTAGTACCTAAAAGTGCATTTTTATCAAGGTTTTATATCATCATTTTGCACTTGAAGTATCAATAACTCCTTAACTAAAGCATGTTTTATAATAACATATCTAATAATATAAGATACCTTTA
>Ga0325411_1005845_pt1 | contig 13575 bp, 9 predicted proteins | sample PopdelMetagenome_13_FD_206181 | JGI IMG/M metagenome (GOLD analysis project Ga0325411, IMG submission 206181) | Populus deltoides microbial communities from Bellville, Georgia, United States - Xylem-PdIQD-R4 | ecosystem: Host-associated > Plants > Phyllosphere > Stem > Wood/Secondary xylem... | reverse complement strand
AAGAAATTCACTTGAGAGGCATTTATTGAGCATAAGATAGACAAGTAAAGTGTCATCTACCAATTATTTTATTTTTAAATGAGGTTTAGTTAAATTTTAAGCAAAATCCTTAAACTTCAAATTAGGGTAGGAAATACAAAATTCACCTTGAATGGGATTATTAGTGTGAAATAAAAGGTAATTAATGTAAATTTTTGATGAAATAAAAAAGGAAACTATGTGTTTTGAAAGCCTAAGGGCGAGCTAAATTATGATGAAAAAAAATGGATTGATTTATTTGGTTTAAATGCTTATTAATTATATGTTATTGATATGTATTAATATAAGGATGATAATCAATGATAAATGTAATTATTCTCTTTAGTTATATTTGAATTGTTAGTGCACATTGATTTAGGGTTTTTGAGAATTAATTAGAGAAATGCTTTGTCATGGTGTATGTTTTAAGTGTAATGAATATGTAATGATTGTTGTTAGTGTAAATTATGGTGAGATTTGAGATAAATTGGAGGGGGGGGCTTGGAGCCAAGATTACGAATGAGTCCTAGAAAATCAAATAAATTAATTAATAAATTCTTATGCATTGTGATTTGATTGTATAATACAAATTGACAAGTTCAAAAGGAGTTAACATGACATCATATTTTTATTGACTTAGTCATGAATTGGTAGTCTTTCTTGCCAATAACAATTTCATGCTCATATATCATCTTAAAAGGTATTTAAAAGGCGTCTACCAAACCACCAATGACACAATAAGGTACCACAACCAAAAGCAAGCACTAACCTTTTCATCAATGGTATAATGGCCAAAAACTTATTTTTCTCCACTCACCATGAGGTATTTGTAAGTATTCTTCACCATCACATTACTCTTCACTGACATAACTAAGGTCTATAAATATCTTAGGTCACCAAGTAAGGCATCCAGGTGGATAAAAAATAACACTATACAGAATAGCAGAGCAAACCACACAAGGCCATAAAGCCATTTCCCACATTTCTACTCTACTTATCTCTTTACATTTTTTTTCTTATTACACCCACTATTTTCTTGCTCAAAATAATTCTCTTCACTTACATTTGCTAACTTAAGCATTAGAGGTCTTCTATTTTGATAAGGGACTTATTTTGCAAGGAAGCATGGAAGTCACCCTCGTCAATCCATTAGACTAGTGGTCAAGCTCAATCACTTCACTAACCTAATATTACAGTAGTGGAAAGTTTAATCCAATCCTGAAGTCTTCACGAATTCATTGTATAGAGATTAATATATTTATATAAGACAATTTAGAAATTTATTTTAAAAAATGTTATGGGTATAAAATTATATATATTTGCTTAACTTTTTATTTTTTTAAAATAAAAAACACTCAAAAGTTTGTTTGGTTTATGCCACTAGTTAGCTTACGTATTTTAAACAAATAACTAATTATGGATTCAATCCTTATGAAAACTTAATACCTCTAGTTGTTGTGGATGATTTCTCCATGAACGAGGAAGAAAATCTAAAGGAGCAAAAGAGGGACGAGGATGTAATCGTTGAAGTGAATCTCCTAAGTGAGCCCTTGAACATTGATGTTGCAAAAAATAGTAATATCACCAAATCTTTTGTCCGTAGAGGTATACTAGCTATTAATGAATAAGAATATACTATTTTGTAATCTTTTTATTGAAAAATGATCAATCAACGACATTTAGAATTTGTATGTTATTCTTTGTTTTTAACCTATATGTTTTCATAAAATATTTATAGTTGTTTTCATTATCTTTATTTGACTATAAATTATTTTTAAAGGATTAAAATCAATAAGGATTTTTTTATAAAGGAAACTTTCTTTATCTCATTGTAAATAAGACTTGGCGAGGATTAAAGTAATTTTGTTAATTTTGTTTGATGAGAATTGACTTGTGTTCGTAACTATATTTAGTAAAGACCATATCATGTTAAAGTGACACAATTGAACCTAAATAGAGTATGAATAAAATATTAAGGAAGATATAATTTTTGAAAAGAGTCTAGATAAAAGCCCTAATTATGATTTTTATTACATAATTTATCTTCAATAGTCTTTCTTTTCAAAAAGGATTACAACTCTTTAAATAATTTTGAGATCAACCCTTAACAAAAAGAATCCCTAAACATTTAGGGTAAATAAAAACAAAATCTAAAATTAAGATTGAAAATACAAATTAAATAGGAAAGTAATAAAACTAACTAAAACAATATCTTTTGAGTTTAATATGAAGGTCTTTCTGATCTTGGGTATTTACAACTAGCTGACCCATGATTGAACTAGACTTGTATAATCTCTTGAATAATCTAAGTTCAATCTAATAGTCGGATCAATAGTTATATTTGTTTTTATTAGAGATAGTGTTTGGCACAACCAAGCCTTATTTTGGGCTTAGGTTTGTTCATCTAATCCAAAAATATATACACTGAGCTTTTCATGTTATCTAAACATAATATATTCATATTTGATTGGTCATAATCTCTTATATTATAATAGGTTTTGATTTGGTGGGAACTGGGTTGTCTATAATACTTAGAAAGAATTAAAACATTTTAAAAGATAACATTCAGTAGGAATTGAGTTTATTGTTAAATCATAATACTTGGTGAGAATTGGATTGTATTTATAATAATGTTTGATGAGGTTTGAAGAGAGTTAAGGGATATTGGACTGGTGAGAATTAGATATTTCTTTAATGGTTTGATAAGAAGTAAACCACATAATAAGATCTTTACTATCGGTGAAAATCATTTCTTTTTGTATAAAAAAGTATATTTTGAATAACTTCTTTATTAATTTTTCATTAAATATCAAACTTGTATGTTTTTCATTAAATGTCCAGTTATGTTTTCCACCTTAACAATAAGGTCTTATTTATCTCTCCTACTTGATCATTTTGTTAAGGGTAACAGCTTGATATCATTATAAGATACATATAACTTTTTCATTGGCACTTGTATATTTAAAATGAGAGGTCATTCCAAATACTACTTAAGTTCTTTAAAAGCTTTTTGAAATTCTTCATTTCATCTAAAGTTTGCTTTTCCTAACAGCTTAAGAGCGATATGTGATGATTAATATATTTAGCTATAAATCTATTAATCATTGATAGATAATTTCTTAAGTTTCTCCACCAATAATACCTTTATCCCTAATTCTCTTATTGAAAGTTAAGGATGTTTACTAATGATGCTTATCTAATACAATCTCGTAAAGTGAGAACCTTAGAACCCATAAATATGATAAAAACAACTTAAGAAAACTAAAATTAGATTGATAAAAACTCAACCCAATGATTACTTCAATCAAAAAACTAAATTTATTATATGAAAACCCTAACCCATTGATTGTAAAGAATAAATAACTAGAAGTATAAGAAAGAATGCTATAAAAATAATTAATCTTTGATAAGTTCTGAAGATTTCGATGAAGAACCAAGAATATGAGTAACCTCGTCACACATAAAATATTATTCTTAAAATAATCCAAGTCTTAAAAAAAAAAAACTAAATACAAGTCAAATAACTTTATTTATACTAGGTAAAATATCCTAAACAAGGTTGAAAAAATAACAAAATATTTCTAAATAAAATAAGAAATACAATCCTAAACCAACAAGAAAAATAATGCAATTCCCATATAATAACTTTTGGTCTTTATCGTAAGACCTTCTTAAACTTTGATTACTATGAAATCTTAACTCTATAGAAACCAAGGTCTTTATAATCTTTTGAAAAAATTTAAGTCTAATCTAACAATCGAATAAAAAATATGTTTATTAGCATAAAATTATGTATTAGAAAAAAAATAAGTCCAAAATTACATATAATATTCTTGAATAATAAGGAATCCTTGCCAAAAAGAAAATCCATAAAAAAAAGGAAACCGAAGTTGTTGTTGCCTCTTCCTATATTGCCAAGGCTATCGAACGTTTAAAGCCTAATAAGATCTCATTTCTTTACATGGATCATATTAATTAAAACTTGATCATCCATTGTTGGATTCTAAAGTATTGACCTGGCCTAAATATTTTGAATAAGCCCATTAATTGCCTCTTTAATGTTTTTGGCCCTTGACCTTGTAATTGGCCCAATTAACACATATGATGGAACTTGTGGTGTTGCTTATTAATTCTCATCATATCCCTTTCAGCTTAGCCAAATAACATTATCTAGCTATATTTTAATCACTCTTGGTTTCCCTTGTATTTTCTCTCTTACAAAACCCCACAATATGATAATTATAAGCCAAAATAATAGCTTCTAGAGCATTTAGTATAAGACTCCCCACTATAACAATAAAAGCCAATGGCTTTTATATGACTAAAAATCCACAAGTATTATGCTTGGCTTTGGAAATGCTTTGATCATCACTAAATCTCCAACAAATCCATGAAACAAAAAAACATATTAGTTTTATCTTTCTCTTTTTCCTCTAATTCCATTTACTCAAAATAATAATAAAATTATATATCAACTACCCTCCCATTATCAATAAATATCCTCTTGAAAGTAAAGTTAGCCATGACTATAGAAATTTTAAATACAATATTTGTAAATCCACTTTTTTTTAATGATATATGTATCTTTTTTGTTGCATTATTTGAATTAAAAACCACCATCATCATTAACTTTGCATGTGTTTTCCTATCCTTCACACTACCCTTACCAACTCTTAGTCTATCAATAATTATATTTATGACATCTCAAACCTTATTTTTTTAGATTTTACCTTTTTTACCCTTTTTTGATAGACTCTTATCTCTGTTATTAAACCTTCATCCACCTTGTAAACCTTTTATGATCAACCTCTTATATCAAATGATCTTCCTCCCCACCATTCTCTCTTATAATATCTCTTACCTTTTGATCAGTCTTCATGTCATTCAAAAAAACTCTTAAAATACCCTATTAATTAGACTCTTAAAAATACCCTTTGATATGTACTTTCAAAAGTAAAACTACCTACCTCAATTGTGAATAAAAAAAACGTTGTCTACAGATTGGGAACAAAAAAGCTACTTAAAATTATGCAAAGCAAATATTTTTAACAAGCATTTGCTGGAAAGAGTTGAATTTGAAACAGACTTTCAACTTCTCCATTCCATTATGGTTTTCCTAATAATGAACTTTCTACTTTGAATCACACCAGCCTTGCAGCAACTGCAACCTTTCACCAGCTCTTAAAAGATTCATTTCCAGAGCATCACCACCAACTAGTTTAATGGCAGTTCTTTACTAAGCCGGACATATTGATAAATCTCCACATTTGAAGCCTCAGAAGGACATAGAAGAACGCTAATGCTTTTTAGCTTCAACAAGCAGCTACCAGCTACTTGACTATGGACAACCTAACTTAATTTTTTCAAATCCATAAGACTAGTGTTTGGATATGCTGCTGCGGCTGCGGCTGAAATTAAAATATGTAACACAGTGTTTGGTTAACACCAACCATGTTTTTTATTGACGTGGGTCCCAGTCCAAAACTGAGGTTGGACTGCAGTTTTTGAAAAGCAATTACCCATTGCTTTTCATGCGTTTTCTCCTCTCTCTCATCACCAACACTTTCCTATTACTTTCCCAACGGTCCCAATTACTTTTCCAACGGTCCTAAACCCTAACCCAAAATTGTTGTGTTTACGGTTAATTGGCAAATCAATTTACCATTTATCTCCATCTTTAATTTTTTGTAGTTAAAAATTGCATTTCTGTGACGCTGCATGATCTGTTTACTGTGCGTTCTTCAATTGTTTGAATTAAGCTAAAAATTTCATTGTTGTTGCTGCTTCTCTTCTGTTTACTGTGCCTTCGTCAATTTTTTTAATTGAGCAAATTTCATTGCATTTCTGTGCTGCTTCATGACTTGTACTGTGTATTCTTTAATTTTTTTACTTGAGCTAAAAATTGCATTTCTGTACTGCTTCATGGTCTGTGTATTGTGCATAATTATGTGTTGTTCTTCATTGAAATCTGTTTTGTTGTTGATGTCTATTAGTTTACAGTGATGCTGCTTGATTAAAATTAATTATCTGGAAACAATGTAATGCGGATGTTGATCTGTTTACTGTGCATATTAATGTTGTTTCTGTTTGATAAACCGCAGAGTTCTTTACTGTGCATGTGTTTATAGTAAATCTTAAGGAGTGACCTGTTAGCATGTCGTGTAGGATTAGATCAAATTCTCACTATCTATTACTTTCATTTCTACTTTTCAAGGAAATCAGAACTTTGATTTTGCATTTGTGTGTTTGTATGCTGAGAAAGAAAGGTGTGTTACTTCGAATCTAGAAATAAATTCTTGACTTTTTTGTTTTTTTTCCTTTGTTTTCTGAGAATCCAAACTGCCATGATGACGATGATGATTTTCTTTTAAAGAAGTAAACAAAAATTGAGTTTTCTGCACAGTTGAAAATTAATGGGTTTCAATTAGTTTTCATGACAGATTGCAACTCCTTCTGGTTTACTTGGAATTAACGGGAACATTCTCATTCAAATTAAATGTATAATCAATGTTTGTTGCTAACCACACAGCTTTTGTAAATGCAGAACATTGATTGTTTTTGTATTGGTTGAATCCATGGTTATATATGTCCCACAATGTAATTGATGTCATTGATTGATTTTAAACTTTTGTTAAATGTTTTACAAGATATCATGGAAGGTCTTGAATCTTTGGATAAGGCTGCTTGGACAAATGAAATGTTGCATATATTTTGTGATATATGCATTAAGACCATTGATATAAGAATGAGACCTAATACTCATTTCAATAAAACGGGGTGAAAATTTCTTATAACATCATTCAAAAAACAAACTGGTCATGCATTCACTAAAACATAATTGAAAAACAAATGGAATGGATGCAAAAATGATTGGAGGATATGGAATAAGCTGGTTTCTGAAACTAGTGTTGGCTGGAATAGTGAATTAGAAACAATTTTAGCTAGCGATGAGTGGTGGAAACAAAAAATTTAGGTAACTTCCTCATCATTCTAACAATTTCTTTTATTATTGTCAAATTCCAGAAAAAAAATTACATGATCCTTCATTAATTGATTTTATTTATATGCAGGAAATTAGAGGAGCCAAAAAATTCAGACATGTCGGTATTGAACCGTCATTGAAGAATAAATTTGACAGAATGTATTCCAACATTGTCGCAACTAGAGAGTTTGCATGGGCTCCTTCATCAGGAGTACCTGGTGGCAATGATGTCGATCCTGGCACAAGCAATGCCAACATTGATAGTGCTGGTTTGGAAGAAGAAAGCGGTGATTTCCAGGAAGATAGGATTCCAGATTTCCAGACTAACATGTCTCGAATGGTTGGAGGGATAAATATGTCAAGCAGCAGCAACACAAAAAGCGGTGGCAAAAGAAAAGAACGAGATCCTTCTGAGGTCCGAGGTAGAAAGAAGAAAATGTCCAGAATTGGTGTTCAGCTGATGTCAATGTGCAATCAACTACTTGAGAGTATGTCGACTAAGAGTGATTCCACTTCTGTGAATATGGATCGCGAAGGCTGTTGCATTCGCGAGCGCGAGGTGATGGCTAAGTTGCACTCAATTCCTGGAGTTTCAATTGAAGATGAGTTTCATGACTTTGCTACAGAGTATCTGAGTTTAAGAAGGAAAATAGAAATGTGGGTCAGTATGGGTGATAAGCAACAGAAGTTGAGATGGTTGCAACGAATGTATGCACGAACTAAACGTGCTTAGCTGACATGGTATGATTTAATTTTCTTAACTATTAATCAATTAACTATGTTCAAGTGCTTACGGTATTTATACATGTTTATTTTATTGTTGCTGAATAATGGGATGCTGATTTTTAAAAGAGTAGTTTCCATTTGCCGAAGTTTGTCCGAGTTATTGTATTATTCTACATTTCATGTTGAGACATATAGGCATATCCATTTGCAGTAATTTGTTTACCATTATATTTATTAAACTGCTTTTCGGGAGTTAACAGACTTGTATGAGAAATTGCTGGTTTTTAATGTTGTATTTTATCTACAAATTAAAATGTTAAATGGTTTTTAATGTTAAATGGTTGACCCTTTAATGGAATTGGTTGTTCATTTACCTTCACTGTTTTGTTCCCTACCAAAACTAAGCTTGAGTGTTCCTGTTATAATGCTTGTTTTCTTGTAATATTCCAGCTGCCACAGGTGGGTCTAGGTACTGTGAGCTTGTGAGGTGTGAAAATTGGTTTGTTTAGAAGATAGAAACCTCATTTGCAGTTATTGTTGGTGTTTTTTTCTTTTCTGCCGTGAGGTCTAATAGGACTATACATGCTGCTTGTGTTTTTTTCCTTAGCTGTATTTTTTTCCTTTCTGGTTTGTTTTCTTGTAATATTCCATGTGTAGCTACTGTGAGCTTGTGAGGTGTGAATATTGGTTTGGTTAGAAGATAGAAACCCCATTTGCAATTACTGTTAGTGTTAATTGCATTTCTGTCATGAGGTCTGATGATGGTTTGTTTTTCCTTAGCTGTATTTTTTTCCTTTTTGGCTTGTTTTCTTGTAGTATTCCATGTGTAGCTACTGTGAGCACATTGAGGTGTGAATATTGGTTTAGTTAGAAGATTAAAACCCCATTTGCTTTCTATTTGCAGTTACTGTTGGTGTTTTTTCCTTTTCTGTCGTAAGGTCTTATTGCTGGTTTTTTACTTAGCTATATTTTTTACTCCTTTTCTGTCATGGGACACTTCATCCACAGAAGTTGAATTGTAGTTGATTGTTGAAACTGTCATGGTGAAAAGTAAATAAAAAACAATGGGCCAAGGAGTCTTGAATAATAGAATGAGAACAAAACAAATGAAAGACTACATGTCAGAATGTTGCCCATGTATGAGCTATAAAATTAACATTATATGTTACTTTTACAGCCCATACATGTGAATGTACTTATGTTGAAAGCTGAAAAATTGTAAAATAGACGTAAACATCATTGAATTTTTTCTATATAAAGAGGAATGTTTGTATCATATTTTTCAATGAACTATCTTTCTTCATAACAAACCCCTCGAACCTCTCAATTGCATTTTATACAAGCAAGTGGAACACTCTTTTTTTGTTGGCTTTACAGGTATGGAAAAAATTATGTCGCACCAACTCTTTGATAGTTTTTTTTATTGAATGATATTTAATTATTTAAAGTTTTTTTATTAACAACATATAAATTATTTTTTTGTTTACATGTAATTGAAGTTATAGATGATCCACGGTTTAATGACATATTTAATGAAGATTTTGATGGCAATTATGATAATGTAATGAATCGCATTGTAGACCACATTAATTATCCTAGTTGTGAAGGTAGTGGTGCCTTAGTTGCTGGTGCCTGAGATGACGGTGATGGAAACGACTCCGACGACAGTAATGATGATGACGGTGACGATGATAATGATGATGACGATGAATTTATTTTAAAGAGGCAGTTTGATATAAAAAAGATTAATTATATGCACGTGTATTATATTAATTATATGTATAAAGAACCATGTATGGTTTCGTACAACATAGGGATGCGTTGGTTGAATGAGGTTTTAAGAGGTCATTGGAAACAAAGTGTTAACATGTTCAGGATGGATTCAACCATTTTGTTGAGTCTGTGCAATGATTTAGAAACGCATCATGGCTTAAAACCTTCAAGAAAAATGAGCGTTATTAAAATGTGACAATGTTTTTATTTACAATAGCAGTTGAGGCGTCAAATATACAAGTGCATGAGAGATTTCACATTCAGGTGAAACTGTTAGTAGATGTTTTAAAGAAGTGCTTAAATCATTATGTTTGTTTGCTGTGGAAGTCACACTAAGAAAAATTGCAATGAATCCAAGATTTATGCCACATTTCAAGGTAAGATGAATTTTTATTTAATTAAGTTTAATTAAGTTGTTTAAATGAGAATGAAATATTTTATAAATGTTTATGATTACTTAATTTTTTTGTGGCCTGTAGAATTGTGTCGGTGCAATTGATGACATACATATTCATGTCTGCATATCATCTGAAAATCAAATTCCATTTATTGAAAGAAAAGGTGTACCAACACAAAATGTCATGGCCGCTTGTAATTTTGACATGCAATTCATGTTTGTGTGGGCAGGATGGGAAGACATTGCACACGATACACGTATTTTTCTTGAGGCTATTGACAATAGCAATGTAAAATTTCCAAAACCACTAGAAGGTTGTGATTTGAAATAAATTGAAGATTTGGTAATTGAAGGTATATAATTTTATTTTTTTAGTTTTGTTAAAAATTACCATGTTATTATTTGCAGGGAAATACTATTTGGTTTACGTTGGATATCCCAATGAGTATGGGTATTTGAGTCCCTACAAGGACGAGAGGTATCACTTCCAAGAATTTAGGCGTCGTGGACAACCAAGTGGTTGGAAAAAAGTATTTAATCGTGCACACTCATCACTACGTAACGTGATCAAGCGTTCTTTTAGGGTATGGAAACAGAGGTGGAGAATTTTGCAAAACATGCTTGCTTATCCATACAAAACACAAGTTGAGATTGTAGTTGCATCATTGGCACTACATAACTATATTAGAAGGAGATCGCAAGATGATGCAGTTTTTTCTGAGTATGATCGCAATCCCAATTTAATTCCAGATGACTTTTTACATGATATCGTTCCTTGCTCGGCCGTTCAAGGATCACAGAGGCCTTCACGTATGGATTTTGTACGGGATAAAATTGCAAATAGTTTGATGGAACATTGAAGGAATAAATTAATGTATAAGGATTTTTCATTTCGTTATGTAATCATAATTACAAAACACCAATATATATATATATATATATATATATATATATTCCTTCAAAACAGGTCCTGATGCCTCCTAAAGCAAAAGCCAAAGACAAAGGAAAAGCCCCTCAAACACAGCCTACAAAACCAGAGAGCCCCAAGCCTTCTACAAAACTCATGTCTTCAGCCATCCTCGCTGCCAAGCCTATCAAATCTTGGTATGAGGTAGTTATTGAAGACGAAGAAACTCCAAAATCACCACAAGTACAAACAGACGCAGTTCAACAATGGGATGACACTATATCCAAATCGCCAGAATTACTCCTGGCATTGCAAAAGGTATCCCAACAAGCCTCCAGTGACTCCGTGTCTCAAACAGGTAGTATTTCCAAATCACTTTCAAAACCCCAAGGAGGTATTTTATCTTCAAAACCCCTCCTTTCCTTGCAACAAACAAGTTTTCCAAAAACTAAATCCAAATATATTTTCAAAAATGCTTTCCAAAATATTTTAACTATGGAAGAAGGATTTTACCATGAAAACCCTTCCATTGCTGCTTCAAAAATATTCCCTCCAAAATGGCACTATAAACCTTGGAATTTTGCCCAACCACAATCCTATTATGCAACTATCCTTGAAATTACCGATTCTGTCAAATTCAAACACTTCAAATTACATTCTGATCACACTGAACCCGCATACTCTACTTGCATTATTCACAAAGTCATCCACCCTAAAGATTGGGGACAACCCCTGCATCAACCTGTCTCCTTCCCCATACAATACCGCACAAGCCCCCAAGACTTCAATACCACCTACACATATTGGGATTACCAACAGGCATGGTTTAATGCCTTCCTCATACAAAATCAAAATCATAGCCATTCTTGGCTCTTCTACTTTCACAATACCATGAATACTACAAATCTCCCCCTCTGGTTCCTTCAGTGGTGGGACTTTTATGGTTGTCATGTTGACTACCTTAAAGAACATCCTTTAGTTGAAAATGGTTATCTGCATTTCAAAAACAATTTCCAACCGGCTCCCTCTGAAAGAAAGTTTTCTTCCCTCCTCATCTTCTGTACAAAATTTTTTGTTCCGTGGGTATGTTCATGGTTCTTTGATTATAATTTACAAAACGGACATCCAGTGCTTATTCGCAAATTCAAAATCAAGTGGTGGGATTCCTTTGCAGCTGAATCCAAAAAGTTCAAAATTAGCTGTTACGGAATGGTTACACAAACATCAAACAACCCCCATCATTGATCCTCATCCTCAATCAAAGTTCTTAGCCAGAAAGGCCCAAACAGCAGCTCTCCTTGCCTCTGCTAGAACTGAAGAAGAATACCTACAAATAGTACAAGGAATTATACAAAGCCAAGACCCAGAAACGGTCTTGTCCCAATCCAGCTCATCTGGCTCAACATCTCCTGCCATTTCCCTCGGCAATGATAATGAAGATGACTGTTTTGGTATCCTGCCATCTATCAAGCGACATTAAAAAAAAAAATCCCAAACTTTCTCAGGCTCATCTGTTCAAGAGCCCTATTTTCGACTCACCTGTTTTGAGTCCTTTTTTATTTTAAGCCTGTTTGTTTTAGGCTTTCTTTTTACAAATATTACCTGTTACTACAAACAACCAATATCAGTGTCGGTAGCAGCAAGACAACAGATGAAGGTCCCATAAAAAACATGGGCATCTTCCTTTTCTGTCACCACATGAGCATCTTCTGTCACCACATGGGCATCTTCCTTTTCTGTCACCACATGGGCATCTTCTATCACCACATAGGCATCTTCCTCTTCTGTCATCACATGGGCATCTTCCTTTTCTGTCTCCAGGCATTTTGGATTCTTCCATGCCAACTCGTTTATAAAAGGGGACTCCAATTGCTTTAGAAGGTAGACTAATCTTTTCCCTAGAAAATTTTATTCTCCCCTAAAACTTTGTAACCCATCTCCATTCTCCTCTGTAACCAATATCTCCTGTCTTAATTTTGTTACAAATTTAAGTAAGATAATCTTATTTTTATCTACATTTCTGTTATAACTGTTGTTCTTTTATTCTTGTTACATTTAAGTATGCTCTGTGTTTAATCAAGGATCCTGACATTGTTGGTCTTGCCTTGATCATTCACATCAGAAATCTGTTTATATTGTTCTTTTCTTTATTCTTGTTCTTTTATATAATCAGTATATAGGCTGGAAACCTGTGACCCGATCTTTTAAGATCATTCTCAGGTATAACAACGCCACATACTGTTTTATCTGTTTTGTAATGTTTTATTTGGGGTTTTGGATTTATTACGTACTGTTTTTTATCTCAGACTGTAATTCTGGAATGGTGACTGTGGTTTTGCATTTCTTTCTGCCAAGAATTTTTGTAAGATCATAGGTATTCGTGCTGGCAGAAGGTAATATAGAGCGGTTAGCCGGAGGGTGCGCCAGCTAGCTGAAGTCTTTTAATAATTTATCCAAATAGGTCTTTTGAAGTTGAGGATCATCAAGTCGTTTGATAGCCTCAAGAATGAACTCTTGATCTTGTGTCAAGACGTTGATTTGTTTAGAATTTGTAGAGGCGTCTGAAGTAGCACTGGTGGTTGCTATTTCATCGATTTGGAATTCTTCTTCAGAAGTGTCTGAAGGAGAGTGGTCAGTGTCTGTAGCCTCAAGGTAGAGATTTTGTATTTGGTTAATGGTATCTTCATCTATTTGGAGTTCATGAAGTTTGGTGTTGACCTTGCAGAAACGGGCTGTATGTCCTTTCTGGTTACATTTGTAACAGGTAATGTT